>Ga0247760_1000591_pt1 | contig 38777 bp, 72 predicted proteins | sample UWRJL171409R4_FD_179936 | JGI IMG/M metagenome (GOLD analysis project Ga0247760, IMG submission 179936) | Plant litter microbial communities from Arlington Agricultural Research Station in Wisconsin, United States - UWRJ-L171-409R-4 | ecosystem: Environmental > Terrestrial > Plant litter >... | reverse complement strand
CTCCTACTCCTACTCCTATTATCATTCAGTATCTCGGCTTACGGGCAAACAATTGATATTAATTATATTCCCGACTCCACTAAAAAAGCGGTTATTATTGAATGGCTTACTCCGATTCAGAATAATATTATCGGTGCTAAAGATGAAACTAAGTTTAAGGAATTTGAGGTGAGGCAAAAGTATGATATATGGTTAGAGTTAATTAAATTGATGTTGGAGCAATTGAGGGGGAGGAAATGATGCTACTTTTAATCTTATTGAATATTGCTCATTACTTGGGAGATTATACACATTTAAGTACTAAGTCAATGCTTGAGGCAAAAAGAAAGGGTAGTCCCTTAATCCCTATTTGGTGTCACGCTATGATGCACACTTTTTTATTCGCTTTAATATTATGGGCTTATAATTCCGATTCAAAGTATTGGACTATTCAGCTATGTTTATCGATCGAATTAATTTCTCACTTTGTGATAGACGTTTTAAAGGGCAAGCTGAATGTTTGGTTTCCAAGCGTATCAAATCCTATGAATAAATCTCATTGGTATATTTTCGGCTTAGACCAATTAATGCACCAACTTATAATAATTTTAATAGTATATTTAATGTTTTTATGATTATCGCAATATTCATATCGTTCATAGTCCTAATAGCAATATTCTATTCGTTTGACTTCATGAAAAGGAAACGTACAAAAGAAGATAAATCAACTATCGACTGGAGAAAAGAAACGGGCAGTTATTACAAACCCCAATATGATGCGGAATATTTAAAGAATAAAAGAACTGGATTCAAGAAATTATCAGAGCGAGAACAATTGGAATTAACAAATTTTTTGAGAGATAGAGAATGATTAACTTAGGATTATTCTTCCAACGATACAGAAATAAATACGGCAAGCTCACACAATCAAAAGTAGAGGGCTTAGAGTTCCTGCTTATCAAAATGTTTGAAAGTAAATTAATTACTCTTAAGTCTGAAATGGCAGACATACTCGGTGAAGTTGCCCACGAAACAGACTTCACTTTTCAGCCGATAGTTGAACGCGGGGGGTATACTTATTTTAAATATCTCATAGGCAGACTTGAAATAGAAAACCTTGCGGAGGCAAACAGGTACAAAGGCAGAGGCTACATTATGATAACGGGAAAAACCAACTATAGAAAGTTTGGAAATAAACTCGGTATAGATTTACTTGGTAATCCCGAACTTGCTTGTGAAAAAGAAACAGCGTGGAGGATTTTAGAGGAGGGTATGACCGATGACTTACTCACTTTCGGTGATGTTAATTTCACTGGTAAGACCTTGAATAACTATTTCGGAAACGGCAAAATGGATTTCTATAATGCCCGAAGTATTATCAATGGAGACAAGGCTAAGAACGGCAGAATGATTGCAGATTATAAAGAGGCATTTTTTGAAATGATAGAGTTTGAATAAAAACGCAAAAAGCAGGCTCTAAACTTCTCTGACCTGCTAATTGAAATTAACCCGTACATTGTAATTTGTGTTTTTGATACTCTTTATTTTCTTATAATTTTTAAATCTTAAGTTTTGTCCGCGATATTGCGGGTTTGAAATGTAACAGGATTAAATAAATTAATCAATTCAAACAATGAAAAATAAACTGCAAAATAAAATTATTGTCTTCCTCAAAACAGAATTATCGTTACTTTACTATGTTATCAAATTTCCTTATCTTCTGTATAAGGTTTTAACAATGAAAGAAGTTGAATGAGCATAGAAGAAATATTAAAGAATTTTGGTTTTCCAGTAGTTGCATTAATAGGGGTGGGAATATTCTTAAAATGGTATGTTCCGTTCCTCTATCAAAAACACAATGAATATATTTTATTTCTTCATAATCAGTACAACCAAAGATTAGAGTATCTTCACGAACAATATAATAAAAGACTGGAAAAACGAGATGACTTTTTAAAGATAACTATGAGTGAATTAAAAGAAGATAGAACCTTAATCGCACAGGAGCTAAAACAATTTGCAGGTGCGATAAACCAATTCAAGGAATTAATAGAACTTAAATTTAAAAAATAGAATTATGATTACCCAATATACACTGCCAAATACAACGGCAAAAATTGAGCTTGAAAACCTCTTACAGCCCTTAGGTGAAAGCAACAATCATTATCAATGTACTTATCGCGTAGTTGATTCAAACGGCGATGTAATTAACTCACAGGAATTTGCAGTGACTTCATATTATATCCCGGCAGAGGAAACGGATAAAGGATTATATATTGCGAGACATTTTCAGGGTTACATTTATGACGGGGCTGTATGGATTGCGGCGATTGTAGCAAGCGAAGAGTAATTAATTTTCCATAAACGAATAGGGGTGGCAACGATTAGGAGCTTATGGCAGATTATGTATGGGATTTAATAAAGAATATGGCAGATAAGTACCCCTCCTTATGGGGTATTATCATTCTTGCGGGATTAGGCTGGATAGGTTACAAAGGTTTGATGAAAAAACTCGAAGATGTAGAAGAAAAGATTGACACAGTAGATGAAAAAAGTGACATTAATTACAATGAACAATTGGCACAGGAAGAAGCAATGAAGAAACTTTATATTAACGGGCAGACGGGCAAATATGAGGGGTTTAAAAAAGACTTCCTCGACAAACTCGAAGAAAGAAGATTGAAACTGAAAGCAAAGAAAAAGAAAAAAGGGAAAGATGATGATTAAGTTTTTACCAATTATCCTGCAATCAAACAAAAAGAAATGAACGAACAAAACGAATTACTGACAAATGAAGCAAAGTTATTAAAGTACGAAGAAATGTGCGAACGATATATAAAGGCAGAGGGATTGATTTTAAAAATATCTAATATGAATTTATTTCAAAGAATCTTTGTATTGCCTAAAATGGCTTCGGGTTTTATTTATAATATTTTCAACAAATATAACTTTTAACATTATGCCTTTTTCCAACGAACTCGGTAAAGAAGTAGAGCCAAAATACAAAATACCTGACGTAGATAAATTGCCGATAGGGAGAGTTGACAATCCATTCCGTGAATTAGGAATGAGTATGTATTCATTGGAAAAAGTTGGTAAGTTCGATGTCAGCCAAGCCTTACAAATATTCAGGGAGGTAATTAAAATTCTTAATGATGCTTTAAGTATTTGGGAAAAGATTATGATTTTCATAGGAAGATTAGACCCTCCCGAACTAAGCGAAACTGAAAAAGTTTTTTTGATTAAGGAAATACCCTTACTAAGCAAATTAGATTTAGAGGCAAGGAATGAGTATTATCGTTCAGTGCTTTTACAAGTTAAATAAAGAAATAATATTCCCCTAAATACAAATAAACCTTATGCCAATTATACCTGATTTCTTAGAGAGATTATTCGGAAGCAATTACAAGACAACATTTTACGGCTTAATATCGAAACTGGGTATGGTAGGAGCTATCTTGATAATGAAGCCCGACTACCTGAATTTCCTGTCTCCGACGCTCACAGACTGGTTAGTACCGACTTGCCTATTCATCTACCTATTATCGGGATTTAAGGGCAATCAGAGTGCCGTAGATAAGCAGGAAGTCAAACCACAAGCATTAAAGCCAAATGAAAATCAAACAAATTAAAATAATATGTCATTTCACAATTTGAGCTTAGAGCAATTAATTTCAATCTTAAATAAAAAATAATAATTATGTCATTAGAAACTGCATTTTATCTTAGCGGTACAATAGCCTGTTGCTGTTACATACTTAACTCTATTATGAGTTGGTTCGGCAGAAAGTAAGATTTTGTTTCTCTATCCATTTGGTAGAGTAAATTCATAGCCCCGGTAATTCAAAGCGGTTATCGGGCTTGTATAAGTTTTTCACTCGATTGGGTTAGTTAAAAAAGAAAGCCGTGCAACTTTTTTAGTTTTTAGTTGTGCGGTTTTTTATTATATTTGTAAGTCTCAAACTACCACAATACAATTTTATATTTTAGAACTCTCAATGTTTAAGGTGTGGTAGCCGAGACGCATTGAGAGTTTTTTTATTTTATGGAAGAAGTATTTAAACCAATTCCGCTGAAGGAATATAGAGAATCTTACGAGTTATCTAATTTTGGCAGAATGAAAAGTTTTAGGAATCCTTCTCATAGGGAAGAAAAATTCTTAAGACCAAGCAAGAATCACAAAGGCTATCCATACGTTATTATATGTAAAGATAGTGTCAAAAAAATAATTGCCATTCATAGGTGGGTTGCCATTTTATTTGTGGATAACCCCGACAACAAACCACAGGTAAACCATATTGACGGAAACAAAGATAATTTTAGGTGGGATAACCTTGAATGGGTTACTTGCAAAGAAAATGTAGCTCATGCGTTTAAAATAGGGCTTAGAAAGTAAAAAACATAATAAGTGGTTTATTGCCTTCACTGAAAAACACACTCCGCTTTTTTCTTTTCCATTTGACATTTAAAAATAAAGTTTGTAATTTGTAATCGACACGGCAAAACAATTTTGGGGTTTCTTACTGACTGATAACACTTGCCGTGTCTGATGTTGGTTTGAAGCCCTTTTTATTTTAATAAAAATATTATGAAAAATAATATAAGGCGTTATAGGTTATTTGGAGGGGATGATTTGCTTGTATATTTTAACGGCAATATCCATTCATTAGGGCATTTGATAACAGGCACGCTAACTGACAAAACAGTTACGCAGGAAATTACTTTCGCAGATGGAAACACTCTTGACCTTGATGGAAAGCGTTCCGTTAATCTAAATCTGACAGTCGCACAAACCACAAAAGAAGAATTAGAACTAGTTGATTCACTTAGGGGCAAAAAATTTCCTTTATTTTATAATAACGGGTTGGTCGATTCTCAAAATCAAATTTACTTTTTCCCGGAAGCAGAAATAAAACCAACTATCACGTTAAAGTCTCCCGACAATCCCAAAAACATAGTTCTTGAAATTAAAGTAAACCCTCTCAATTCCAAAGTAGAACTGGAGAATGATGCTCATATTGTTCCTCATACTTTGTTGCCAAAAATTCCAACACAGGCAGTCAGCGATAACAATTTTTACTTACTAACGAAGAAAACCCCCTAACCAATGAATGAAAGAAGAAATAATAGAAGTATTTAAAAGATTTGCAAAAGAAAAATATTCGTTAGGCAGTAACTTTTTTGAGGTTGAAGCCGACAAGCTCCTTTCCCTCTTTGAATCCGAAAAGAGGAAATACGCGTTAGTAATGTGCACGGTAACTATGGACAGGGTTAACGTTTATCGCGGTATTAGTGAGCAACTAGAATACAGAGATTATCTTCCCCAAGAACTCACAGACAAGGAGCTTAACAATGGATAATCAAAAGGCAATAGGGTTTATGGAGTATGTAGAGCGAGTTCGTACAGATGATTTTCTTATGGGACTTGTTGACGATAGCCTTATTATAAGTAAAATCTTTAGTGCAAATACTTTCTTTTCCCAGCCATTTACCCCGGAACTTATTGAGAAGTATTTTAAGGGGTGGGTAAGCTACGATAACAATTTAAAAAGGCATGATGAAATAAAGTTTATGTTTTTTAGTTGCATAGATGAAAGATTTTCGGATTTAAAGTTTAGTACTGAAAATGGCAAATGGCATTACATAGAAGATGAAGGAAGTGGAGAATTAGAGGATATTGAAATTGATTACAGCAAAAGAATAATTTTAACTTTAGAGGATTTCATCAATGACTGCAAAAGAGATTGTTTGCCATTATCTTTCTCGCCCTCCGCAATAAAAATTTTAAACTTAGAAAAATGGACATAACAACAGACCATTACAAAACAGATAACTTTGAGTATACAGGCGGTTGGAGACTTAAATGGTTCTCCGGCGTTGCTTTAGGGTTGTGGGTTGAAAATCTTACAACAAAGTTAACTTACGGCAATAAGATTAATTTCGTATTCGTATTTTTTGAAATCAGCTACACTTATTTTGCGGTCTTTCCGACATTGGAAGATAAAGAGAGATTTTTAAAGAAATGCAACATAACCCTTAACCCTTAAATTATGGAAAAGATTTATAAATATGTTATTAGTTGCAGGGATAAAGTGTATTCAGAAATGATTATTTCTTGGGAAATCCTCTCTAAAGGCAAAGAAAAATATGTAGTAAAACAGGATATGGGAATAAATAAAACAAAGCATATCCCCATTAGTGGCATTGGCGAAATTTACTCCAGTGACCAAAGTGCATCTGTAGTGAGCTTAGAAAGGGAGGGCTTGGAAGAATATCGAGAATCAATGGTTAAAGAGATAGTAAAGAACAATAAAAATCTCATTGCCTTTCAAGAAAGTAAAATCAAACTTGTTTTAGATGCACAATTCAGGATAGTCCACGAACACCCCAACCCATTCCTAAAAGAATATTAATCCCCGCTTCTCCAAACCTAAGCACTTGCAATGAGTGCTTTTTGTTATAGCTAAAAAATAATTTATTTTGTACTTGACAATACGATTAAATCATATTAAATTGTATGTAAGAAAATTAAATCTTACCAATGAAAAAAGATAAACCAAAAACACTCGTTCTAAACAATCCAAATAGTACCGACCTTAAAAGGCTATCTAAAATCAAAAAGTCGGTGACGGCATTGAAAACTGTTTCAAGCTCTTTGTCGTGGGCATTGTATTATGCTGAATTATGGTTAGACGAAGAGCAAAGAAAATTCAATGAGTCGGCACAAGCTAAATCAGAAACTTTATGAGCCTCAAAACCGAAATTCAATCACTTAACAAACAAACAAACTACATTAAGAATGTAGCAAAGGAGATAAGAGAAATGAGCCTTACCGACAACAAAATCGAAATAAAGGAATTACCGCAGGATAAGAAAGCTAAAACAGTTAAGCAGTGCCTAGCTGAAAAGAGTTGGAGAAACGAATGTTATGTAGTGAAACATATTCCACTGGAAGCCTACATTACTGTTAACGATGTAATCACTTATAACATTGAGAATGCAAGAGCTTTCGGTTTAGCAGAGGCTAAGGAATATTGCAGAGATTTGAACTGTTATGAGGTGGTAAAATACAGTACTTATCCTGACTCCGAACCCGATTCCGAAGATGAGACAAACCCACTCCACAGCGAATGGGAAGCAAGCGAGAATCAGGACTTAATGCGGAATTTAATTAAATAATTGCAGTAAAACTTAAATCATAATCCAAATGGAAAAGACAGTAATCAATGAGTTAGAAGTAAATGGCAACACTTACGTTTTAAAAAGTCTTGCAGGTAACAATAAATTAGTAGAGGTTAACGGATTGAAATTCGTTATGGTAAGAACTTATTCAGCTGGAGTGCATTTCGGATATTTAAAAAGTCAAAATGGTAAAGAAGTTGAATTACTCAATTCCCGCAGAGTTTTTTATTGGTCAGGTGCTTGCTCTCTTTCTCAACTTGCATTAGAGGGAACAAAGAAGCCTAATGACTGTAAAATTTCTGTTATCGTTCCGTCAATTTTTTTAACAGAGGCGATTGAAATAATCTCAATGACAGAGACAGCAAAAACAAATTTGGAGGGCGTAAAAATATGGAAGAGTTAGTTATTGAAAGCTATGGCTCTGGCTCTGGCTCTGGCTCTGGCTCTGGCTCTGGCTCTGGCTATGGCGATGGCGATGGCTATGGCGATGGCTCTGGCGATGGCTCTGGCTCTGGCTCTGGCTCTGGCTATGGCGATGGCTCTGGCTCTGGCTATGGCTATGGCTATGGCTCTGGCGATGGCTATGGCGATGGCTATGGCTCTGGCTATGGCTATGGCTCTGGCTCTGGCTCTGGCGATGGCTCTGGCTATGGCTCTGGCTAAATAATCTTAATTACCCCTAACCCACACATTTTAATAATTTAACTAAGAGAAATGTTTATAAAATTTAATGGTAAATTGTTAGATGTAGGCGGTTGTTATTTTTGTGAGCCAACAGAGTTTGATGCTACTAATCCTTATAATATGAGCAGTGATTATGAGTCGATTGAACCGCAAATCAAATACAGAATAATTTTGCAGTCAAACACTCACCCGCAAATAGTGGGTATATGCTATGAGCCTTTTGATACTAAATCCGAAGCCGACCAACGTTTCGCAGAATTAGAGGCGATGTTGTGCGGAAATAGAAAAGAGGATATATATTTTTTGATGACTCATTTGGAGATTTTACAAAAAAGCGTTATCGCTTTAGAAAAGAATATGAGAAATTATCAACCTTTAACCAAACCAATATGAGCAAGAAATATATAGTGGAAGTAAGATTACCGAAAGACGGGGAGAGATTTATCAGTGCTGTAACGCAGGGAGTTTGTTCAATTAAAGACTTTGATGAAAAACGCCCCGTTATCCTCCTTGAAATCGAGCCAACGGATATGGGAGAAAGTATAAACATACTAACTGCCAAAATAGTTAAACTGGAAAAACAAATCGAGGAAACAGAGGGTGAAATGCTTGAGAGTGTTTACAGCAATAATACAAACAGAATAATTCAACTTCAGTCCGCCATTTCCATTCTCGCAAAATTAAACGCGGGGAGTGGCAACAATACAAATAATTTCAATGGAATAAATTTAATTAATGACAAATGAAAGAAAAGAAATGGAAGCCGAAAGAAAATGAAAAGTTTTATTATGCGGATATTGTAAACTACGGAGTTTGGAAAGGGCATAATGTTAAGGATTGGAGCAAGGGAGAATATTTTGTAAGGTCTGGTAATTGCTTCCGTACCAAATCAGAGGCACAAAAGAAGCTATCAGCCCTAAAATCAATTTTAAAAAATTAAGGAGAGAAAAGTGGAAATCGTATTCAACGGAGAAACTCACGAAGTTACAGAAAATGCAAGGTTTGAATTGGAAATTTTCGGGAATAAATGGGCTGTAAACTTAGTCGATAATAAGAATATAAACGCAGGTAAGGATTATCTCGGAAAAGAAATATTTGAAACTTACGACTTAGCTTTCGATAGAGAGCAAGAACTTTATAATATTTACAATCTTTAGCCCACAATCACAATTAACCTAAAATAATAGAAATGGAAGAAAACAACAGTAATCAGTTGGCAACACTACAAGGGTTCTCAATGTTTCAGAGACCTCCAAAAACAGGGATAAAGTATTTCGATGAACCTGTAAAAATCAAATTCAATTGTGCCGGGAAAGGTCAAATGACCGATTCACAGGACAATCATATTGGCAATACAATGAAAATGATTGTATTGAATAATAAAAAAATGCACGCTTCTTTATTCAAATATGATCCTACAATATGGCAGGAAATTATATTTGTAGATGAAAGAGATACTGTATGCGTGACTTTGATTAAAGGAGAGAGTTTAACTCACTTCCAAAACTGCCTACGCAATATTTACTTAGGTGATTTAGCTATTGCAGAGGCTACCATAACAGCAAAATTTGCAAGCCGTACAAATTCAAATAACCAGTCTTATTCAGTTGTTGAATTTTCATGGGAAAAAACAGCAGATGAAAGAACTTCATTGATAGCTGAATTTGTTAAAAAGAATCCGCTTGTAATGGTTTATTCTTACCTTGATGAATTAACGCAGGGTAACAACAGGCACGAAAGAGAGGATATTCTTGATGAAGACCAAATAAGGGAAAAAGACTAATGCAAAACCCACTAAGCAATATTAACCCATTATCCGAACTATTAGCCTCCGAACGAATAACCGAGGCTAATATAAATACCCTTGCTGATAAGATTACAGCAGATATTTTAGAAAATGGGCAGGGAGTTAATGAATTAGTTCTTATGAATGCCTTAAAGCTACTCTGTGAGGGCGTAGATGCCCGCCTAAGAAAGAAAGTCGATACCAGTTATGCTTATGATAGCTTTAAAGGGGTTTCAATCTCACGAAGTAATACAGGTGAAAAACTGAATTACGATGAAGATGCCGTTTATCTTGAGATAAAAGAGGAGTTAAAGAAACGCGGTGAAACTCTTAAAAATGCTCATAAGAATCAGAATAATGAAATTACAGATAAATCCAGTGGGGAAATTATTCCGATTGTCAGCATTAAATCTCCAAATAAATCTATTATTAAATTGAGCTTCCCAAAAATATAAACAATAATAACTTCAATGGATATTAACCCGCAATTTAAAGCTAAAATTATAAACAAAAACGAATTAATCTTTGAAAATGAAACGGATTTTTATAATTATGCCAATGCTTTAAATTGCGGTGATTATTCAATTGTAGTTAAAAAATGGAGAGACAAAAGAAGCAATAAATCTAACCGTTACCTATGGGCAATTTATAACATTATTGCCCAAGAATTAGGCTACAATAAATTTGAAGTAGAAGACCTGCATTTTACCTTTAAGAAAATGTTTTTACCAAAAGAAATGAAAACGGATTTATTCAAAGGAGAGGAAATAGAGGTCGCAGGTTCAACCCGTAAACTTAATTCTTTGGAATTTAGCAATTATGTTAATGAGGTGAAAATGTACGCAGAGAAAGAACTAAACATAGTTATCCCCGACATTAACAGCATTGACTACTAAATTAACCCACAATAATTTTTAACTCAACTAAAAAGAGAAAATAAAATGAAGATTAAGAAAGTTACATTTACGCATACTGGAATTACAACAGGCATTAAACCTATGGATTGGTATTTTGATGCCTATGGTGAATACTGTATTAATGACGTTAAAGATGCTCCTGAGGATTATGAAATTGTTACCCGTACAGAAACCCTTGAAGACTGGAAACCGAAAGAGGGGGGAAGTTATTTTTGCATAGTGGTTGTTTGTGGAGATTTTGTAACAACGGCGAGTAACTGGGATAACGCATATGCTGATAATAGATATTTAGAGGCTAATAACTGTTTCCCTACTCGCGAACTTGCAGAGCAAAAACTTTCTGAAATTAAAAAACTTCTTAACTCCTAACCTATTAACTTAAAAAGAAAAATGGAAAAGAAAAAATGGAATACCTTAACTAAGGCAGAAAAAAGAGTTGCAATAGCAAAAGATGTTTTAAAGTACGTAGGGAAAGGGAAATTTGAGGCACGGGGCGGAGTGTATTACAGAGCAATTGAATTGAGTAACGAATTTGATTCCCTTAGTGGTTATGATAGCGATAAACCCGTAGAGCTTCAAAAGATATTGCAAAAAGCCACTAGTTGCACCGTCTGTGCAAAAGGTGCTTTACTATTCGCCGACATTCTAAAGAAAAATGAATGCAAGATGTCAGAATTTGAATTAGGCGATAAAGAAGAGCAAAACTTCATAGCGGAAAGACTGACAAAAGACTGGACAATAAAGCAGTTAGGTTTGATAGAAAGTGCGTTTGAAGAAAACGGGCAATACGCTATTGAAGTGGGCTACAGTGCTAAAATGGCAGATAGGGTAGAACAATACCGAGAAGATAAAAGAGTTGATGATGATGAAAGTGCTTTAATTTCCATTATGAAAAACATTATCAAGAATAAAGGAACTTTCAAACCTTAACTCCTAACCCATGACCCCAAATAAAAATAAGAAGATGTCGCAGGCACAAAGAGTGCTAAACGTTTTGCGAACAGGTAGCTCACTAACGTCTTTAGATGCTCTAAAAGATTTATCCATAATCTCGTTCCCTAAAAGAATTTGCGAATTGGAAAAAGACGGCTACATAATTAATTCCGTAAGAGTGGCTGTTAAAAACAGATTCAAGGAAAAGGTTACGGTAAATAGTTATAAGATGTTGAACAAATTTCAAATCGTAAAAGATAGTAAGTATAACTAACTAACCCTTTCACCAAATAATTTAAAGTAAGAAGAAATGAAATTTGAAGATTTATTTCCGGATTTAGAAACGTGCAAGAAGTTCGATAAAGAGGATTTTAAGGATAGCAATTTTATATGGTACAGCAATGGTTTAACAGAAAAGGCAATAATACGAAGATTAAGGGATAAGCCAATGTACGATGAAGTTATTCTTGCTCCCGCACCGACTACGGATGAACTATTGGCAGAGTTACCAATGGTTTTAGCTTTCAGCGAAGAAGATTTAAGCCCTCATTTTAATTTTTTCAGACTAAGCAATAATGATTATTTTGCGGGATATTATTCTCTGCCAGTAGCAAAGCATTTTTACGACTGTGAGGCTAACGCTTCAGTCCAAGCCCTTGCCGAACTCTACCTTAAACTTAAATCAGAGAAAATATTATGATAAAAGTTACTAAAATCAAATCCACTTCATTCCGAATCATAACGGATAAGAAGCCGAAACAACTTTCTGAAAAGAAAATGGAGGCACTGAAAACTAATTGTAGTAATAATTATTTTCAGATGTTAAAAGAGCGAACCATTAAAAAAGTTGAAACACCATTTTTTGTATTGGGGTATAAAATAAAATGATATGCCCAAGCACACTTACTATATTTTAGTTCGCAGTCTTACGGCAAGATATAAAAAGCCGATGACAGCAAAGGAATATAGGCATAGATATATTTTAAAAAGTCTAAAAGAAGAAAGGAAGAAAAATGAAAATAACAGATGAACAAAAAAGATTTTTAGTAGAAATGAGAAAACTTAAATTAGGGATTATTGAGAATGTAGTAGCAGAGGAAAAACTATTTATATACGGCACAAAAGTATTTGAGAAAGTGGATAAGAAACATAATGATTTAATTAAATCATTGGTAGAAATAGGCTTGCTTATTAAGAAAAAAGAGGCTGACACTTTTTACCATTATAGCTACTTCCTTAATCCCATGCACAAAGATTTCATAAAAGAATTAAGGCTAACAAAACCAACAAACATTATTTATTAAGCAAATTAAAAAGTTTAAATGGAAGCAAATAAATATGTACCAAGTGAGGAGTTTTTGGCAAGTATTGGATTCTTATTTAACTACAACAAGTGGATTTATGGCACGTCTAAGTTTCAAGTGATATTTTTTGACCGAGTATTCAGATTTTACAGATTAGACTTTATTGGCTTACCTCTCAACATCACCTCCGACTCAGATCTGACAACTTTTATCAAAATTATCTCTAATCAGAAAGGATAAGCGGAAAATGAGTAACCCATTAATATTGAGTCATAAGCAAAAAACAGTTATTGTAGATATAAGAGATAGTCATTGTAAATTCTTTTGGGAGTGCGGAGACACTTATGAAACGAGGCACAACGAAGTTTTACCAAAAAGAACGATTGATAGTTTGATTAAAAAAGGTATTTTCATCTTCAAAAAAGATTACCCGCAAATTAACCAAGATAGCTGGATATTAAATCCCACTTATAAAACTTTTATCAACTCACTATGACACCCATTACCAAAAAAGACATTGCCAGTAGCTTTAGGGAAATAGAAACAAAGTTTGGCGGAATTTGCTTTAACTTCGGAGATAAGCGAAGAGGCAGAACTGCAACAGTCGGCAAGTCAGACCTTGAAATCGTTTATAAGGGCTTGCTGTGTATGATTGAAATTAAGGTAGGCACTGACAAGCTGACCGAGAAACAAATCAATTACGGGCTTGCTGTGTGCGATGTACCTACCGTTCCGTACGTCATTGCAGATGAAAATACCTATCAACTATTCAAAGAGCTTATTTTGAGAGGTGATAGAATGGCATTAAACAGATACAAAGGCGAGTGCAAATTATATTTACTTAAAGAGCAAAAACGCTTACAGGACTTAGAGGCGAAAAGGAACTTAACTAAAAAATAAAGCAATGGAAGAAGAAATTAGTTTATTAACAAGTGAAGATAGATATTTACTTTGGGCGTACTTCACAGAGGAACACAATCTGACATTGGTAGAATCCGAACTTGACGATGTAATTTACAGAGTTGAAGATTATATTCTGCCAAAAAATAAAATTGTAAGAAGACTTATTAAATTTTTAATGAAATTATTCTAACTCAACCTTATCAACATTATCAATCTTAAAAATGGAAAAAGAGAAAATGGAAATAAGTTATTCAACAGGGGATTTATTCCTTGACAAAGATACAGGCGAATATTTATTGCTTATAGATTATGACAAGGAAAAGGGGCTGTACGATAAAAGAATTAATATGGTCGATATGACTTTGGGGCATAAATATTCAGACGGAATAATCGTGAAGAATATTCATGAAATAACAATGGCAGAATTTGAGGAGCTTACAAAACCTTTTACTAGCCACTTTGTTAAAATTCATAACCCATACCAAACAGAGCCGAACTATTCTTAACCCCCCATTTTAGTATTGAATGTTTAAGGGGAAAGGAAATTGAGTATTGATTTTAGGAAAAATTGTGTATATTGAAAGCAGTTCATTAAAATATCGTGTGCAGGGAAAGAACAAAATTTTAATCCCGTAATTCTTAAAAAGTTTTCGACCATAGGAGCACACGCCTTGAAGTCGAATAGAGAGTTACGGGATTTTTTTATTAAATAAATATTATGAGTAAAATTACTTATGGGCTTTCAAATGATAATGAAAGTATGGAAGAAGAAATTAGGTTTATAGATAAAGGTAGCGTAGTTTATATTGAAATATTAAGATTTGAAGATGACGAAGCTAAATATAATATTAGCGGTAATATAGTTGTAAATAAAGAAGATTTTTTAAAAGTGGTAGAAGAAATTAAAAAGAACTTTATAACCCCCATTGGCACATAAAAAATATGATTTACCTGCAATGCCGTTTTACATTGGAGATTGGAAAAAAGACCCTGCAGTATCTTCATTAACAAGGGAACAAAAAATGATATGGCTTGAAATGATTTTCTTAATGTGGGAAAGTGAGGAGAGAGGATATTTAACAGTGAATAAAAAGCCTATGTCAGTACAAATGATAGCTACGGCACTAAGTATGGAATTAAACCAAACCAAAAATGTACTTAAAATTTTAGAAAACTTAGGGATTTTTTCACGAAGAATTGAAGATAAAGCGATATATTCTCGTAGAATGGTAAAACTCGTAGAACTATCAAACAAGCGTAAAAATGCAGGAAAGCAGGGAGGCAATCCAAATTTGCTTAACCAAAACCCAACCAAACCTTTAGCAAATGGTTTACCAAATGCTGAAAGTGAAACTGTAAATGAACTTGTAGATTATAAAGTCATATATAGCGAACTTGAAAAAATTTTTAATCAGTTCCCTCTAAGTAGGCAAAGAGGGCGAGAGCAAGTAATCGGAGACTGTGCAGGAAACATTGGGGGAAGTGTAGATTTAAAGAATTTTCAATTAGCTTTTCAAAGTGTAAAAGACAATGCAAGTGAGGATAAATACTATCCAATGACCGATAAGTTTTTTTATAAGTGGCGGGAAAAGATTCCCGAATCCGATAACTCAAAAAGCGGATATATAAAATTAAATCAATAAAAATTATGACCGAACAAGAAACAATACTACAAAATGAATTTGATACACTTTGGAATGAATATTTGAAAGTGACCGAAAGAGTAGAAGAAATTAAAAAACGCTGTAATGAGATAATGTCTATCCTTGACCCGGATATATTTGATTTAAGCACGGAAGAAATGAAAGAAATAAGCAAAGAACTTGATAAAGAAATTAAACTAAAAAAGTTTGCAAACTCTCTAAGATAAAAAAATAATGATAGAAGAAAAATTAAACCAACTCATAAAAAAATACGCCTCGTTCGATTATCAGACTGTGTATACTATGAGCGGTAAGTATCAGGCGTACAAAGATTACGTTGATACACTGGAAGATAGAAAGGTCAATTTAGGATTTGCAAATATAGATGAAAACTTAGGGGGATTTAGACCGAGTGAAGTAATCACAGTTGTATCTCCTACGAATATTGGTAAGACTGCATTCGCAATGAATGTCGGTTTAAATGTTTGTAGAAATACAAATTACTTGGTTCTTATGTTTTCCCTCGAAACAAGCGAAATAGATTTATTTGAAAGATACGTGCAGATGCTTTTAGGTACGGCAACTTATAAAATTGAAATGCTTGTTAAAAAAATGGATAAGGAATTTGATAAATGTATCGAGGAAGAAATTCACAAACTTAAAAATATTGTAAGCATTGTTAAGCGTGTTCATATAAATGAAGTAATACCTTACGTGAAAGCATTGGAGGAATTACTGGAAAATAAAACAGCTTTGATAATCATTGACTATGTTGGATTAATTCAGCACGGAGATAAAAATGAATATCAAGGTTTAACCGGGGTAATGAGAAAGCTGAAAGAAATAGCTTTAATATTAAAAGTTCCAATATTACTTTTATCGCAAACCGATAGAGTTAATTCAAAAGAGGGTAATTTAGATTTATATTCAGGGAAAGGAAGCGGTGAAGTTGAAAACAGTTCGCAGATATTATTCACACTGGAGAAGCCTAAAGAAATTCCGCCTGAAATTTATTCTAAACTTGATAGCGATATTATAAGGCATATAGGAAAAGAGAAAGACCAAGCGTATAATTTATTGTTGCTTACTACTCACAAAAAGAAAAGAGGCTATATGCCTGATCCTACAATAATTTTATTTGAAAAGAAAACATTAAGAATGGTAGAGTATAAGAACCCGAAAGAAAAAATAGAACCAAATCCACTTAACTTTTATACCAACTAACACTTTAACCCAAAACAAAGGAGAGGGAAAAATGCCAGAAATCACAGAGTACAAAGACAACAAATTAATTACACTTAATCCGGGAGAGAAATATCCGTTCAGTTTAGGCTTAGGAAAAGCAAAAATGATATTGGCAAATATTGATGCAATAAAAATATTTGTAAATTCAGAGGGGCAAAGTTGCGAGAAAGCCCCTGACATAAGCAGTATGCTTAAATCGGGTAGCGACGAACCTGACGGAAATTTACCTTTTTAACCCTAACCAAATTAAATAAGAAAAAACGATTATGGAAGAAAAAACAGGGCAAGAAATTTTTAACAGCTTATCGCCCGAAGCACAAAAGAGATTAATCAAATCTCAAAGTAAGTTTGTAGGTAGTATGCAGAAACTAATGGGCAAGAAAGACGCGGGATTTACAAGTATGGAAATTTCGTCAACTCATTTTGACAAAACAATCGAAATAACAAAAGACAAAGTAAACATAAAAAACAAATAAACCCAAACCTTATGCTTGGAACAACGGAGTTCAATCGGCTAATGAAGTTAGCGAAGAAAATCAACAATCTGACAACTGACGAGGAACGGTTGCAGTTTTGTAAGAAGAATAGTAAGGATGTAAAAATTAGACTGGATAGTGATTATAGCTTTATTCAGTTTGTTGCCCGCAACACAATGAGCGTAGAGCAAGATAGTCTCTTAACCGACATTTTACAAGAATACGGAAAGGATGATTTTGCTGATTCTTTCGGAAATAGTGACGGAGTTATAAACCTCTTTAACTTTATCGGCATTACGGCGGAGGGAGTATAAAATGGAAATTAAATTTGACTTAAATCAATGGGGCGAAGTATTAAAAAAGGCTGATATACTCACAAAGCAAAATAGCGGACATTCTTTTATTAAGATTTTGAAAACAAAATGTAAGTATTGTGGCAGAACAGAAAAACAAAAAGGAAGTTACTCACAATGGCATTTAACCTTTTTCGATAAAATACTTGAAGTTTTATTAACCCTTAACCAAACCCACAATGGAAAATAAAAATAGAATTTTAGAGGAAAGAGTAAGAGAGATAATAATTGCAGAGTTTAAAGCTATCAATTTAACTATGCAACCTTGGTTTTACGATAAACTCGTAAATGCTGTGATTTCCCTTCCCGAATTTAATGCCGAGAAATTGGAGAGGGTAAGGGAGTATTCCAATACTTTCAAAGACCAAGGTAGTTACGATGTTAAAATTATGTGCAGAGAAATCCTCTCCATTCTCAATACCGACGTTAAGCCGTTTGATGTAAGGGAGTGGTTGGAGGGGAAAGGATTTGAACCAATTCGCAATAATCCTTCACTATACGAGCATAAAAGTTTCTCTTATGTATTCCATTTTTACAATCATACGGCTGATTTCAAAACAGGGGTGCTTGCAATCTTAAATTTCAGATCGGTAAAATTCGAGGGGATTATCCCTACTTCCCTCTACTCTTGGGAGCAGTTATTGAAAACGTTAGGAGTGGAGCTGTAATTTGCCTTTAATCGGGCTTAGGAGCTTCACAGTGACATTTGTTTTGCGTAAAGCAGTAAGTCAACACGTAATACGGAAATAGTCCATTTTTAAACTAAAATAAAGGGGTACAATATGATTACAGCCAAAAGAAATAAAGCGGGAAATATCGAGATAAATGGTACTTGGCATATTTTTTCGACAGATAAGAAAAACAGAATGGTCTTCAAAGCAGATGACTGTGAGTTGGATATTCCGATTGAAGAAGAAAGGGAAGATAAACCTTTGTATATGGGTTTCAATAAAACGGAATTAGATAAAATTCATAGATTTATTATGGACGGCGGAGTAGAAAAGAATAAAGTCTTAGAAACTAAATTCGTTCCTAATCGCGATGAATTGTTAAAGTGGGGGTTTGTGGAAACAACGTGGAAAACTTATTTCGCTAACGGGGATAAAACCATTCTATATTCGCAAACAGAAAATAAACTTTTTCAATATGCAGTGGCTAACAATATTGAAATCCCTTTCCACACCAAAGCAGATTTTTTGAAAGCGATAGGTGTAGAGGAAAAAGAAAAACCTTTTGATAAGAGTCGCAATGGAGGAGTTGAATATTACAAAGCTAATGAGGGTGTGAATGATTATGAAAAGGCGACTTACATTCCCAGTGAATCTTTATTGCAGGAATTGGGGTTCAAGTGTGAATCCGCATTATTAACAAATCCATCAATAAAAGTATGGGAATTTAAATTCAACAATCAGTTGTTTATATGTTACGATTGCAGTAATCAATTCTTAATCGGGGGTGATTATCACGGTAAACTATTTCTCCGTTCCGATTCAGAGCTTCGTATGTTGGTAGAAGTGTTGGGGAGGGAGAAGTGATGAGGAAAATATACACAATGCCAAAAGTTAGAAAACCTAAGGTTAAGTTAAGAGAGCCGTACAAAATTAAAGGAAGACAGTGCACAGTTTATATCTATGCCCTTTGTTGTCCTCTTACATTCTTACCAAAATATGTAGGACAAACAAAAAATATACGCGGACGTTACAATGACCATTTAGCAGAGAAGGCGGGATACAACTATCAAAATGTAAAGAAGCAAAAATGGATTGCCGGATTAATGGAAAAGAATTTAAAGCCATATTTTACAATTTTAGAAATAACTAATTCAAATTTATGCAACGAAAGAGAACAACATTGGACTATCAAATATTTCAATGAAGGTCATCTGTTATTCAATAAAAAGATAGGGCTGTTTAGCCCAGACAAATTTAAGGACTTGAAATTGTCCAATCATTTTACGTAATTTTGAAATAGAATGGCAATTATATTAAGACTAAATACAGGTAATAACAAAAATGGGTAGAAATCCGGGAGATAAGAACGCTAAAACAATGCAGTGGGAATTAATGGGCGAGTACCTTACCGATGCGGGAATCCAAAGATATAAAGAATTGATGGATAGAGCAGAGGGAGAGGACTTCATAAAATACTTTATGCAACTCATAGAGTTTTTTAAACCCAAACTTGCACGTAAAGAATTAACAGGTAAGGACGGTGAAGAATTAAAACTCCCGATAATTCAAGTTGAAATCTTGAAACCCGCAAATGGAACAAACGAGAATCCCGCTTAGAACTACAATACATTTCGAGCAACTTCAAAACTCCACAAAAAGAATATCCGTCTTTCAGGGCGGGACTCGTTCAGCGAAAACCTACAATATTTTAATTTGGATTATAATTTATCTTTGCCAAAACAGAGGTAAGATAGTGACTATATGCCGGGAGACATTGCCGAGCTTACGCGGAACTGCAATGAGGGATTTCTTTGAGATATTGGAATCAGTAAAGCTGTACAATGTTAAGAGCCATAACAAGACTAACAACGAGTATACGCTCAATGGGAACTTAGTTGAATTTATTTCGATAGATGAATCTCAAAAGATAAGAGGTCGTAAAAGGCATATACTTTTTATCAATGAAGCGAATGAGATAAACAAAGAAGCGTGGCTACAATTAGCGTTCAGAACGAAAGAAAAGATTATACTGGATTATAACCCTAGTGACGAAATCAGTTTTATTTACGATGACATATTAACCCGTGATGACTGCGAATTATTTATTTCAACTTACTTAGATAACCCCTTTCTTGAAAAAGAACTGGTAGAGGAAATAGAAAGATTAAAGCTCACAGATGAAAACTACTGGAATATTTATGGTTTAGGTCAGAGAGGAAAATCACTTGAAAAGATTTATACCCACTGGATTAATAACAAGCCTTTCCCCGGTACATTCGATGAAACAATATACGGTTTGGATTTTGGTTTCAATAATCCCTCTGCCTTAGTGGAGTATTCGATTAAAGACCAATGCGTATATATCACAGAGTTGCTGTATGAAAGCGGGTTAACCAACAATGATTTAATCAGAAAATTAGAGATACTAATTCCGAATAAGAATAACTATATTTACGCAGACTGTGCTGAACCTGCGAGGATAGAAGAAATACAAAGAATGGGTTTTAATGTTTATCCTGCCGATAAGTCAGTTAAAGACGGCATAGACTTTATAAAAACTCAAAGACTGTTTCTAAATCCGAGTAGCGTACAACTTAAGAAAGAGTTTCAGTCTTACAGTTGGAAGAAAAATAAAGACGGAGTAATTTTAGATGAACCGATTAAGTTTAACGACCACTTGCCCGATGCCGTACGTTATGCCGGGTATACTCACAGCAAGAACATTGCCCCCACAATAACCTATATGTAATATGGAAAAATTCAAACTATATCTTTCAAAAGAGCAAATCAAGCAAGGGATTGAAGCAGGGCAAATTGTTGATAACAAATTTTATAATGCGGAGCTTTGTATTTATTTTGACATTGAGGAAACTAAATTGTTACCAAGAAATCCTTTCCCCGCTTACTCTAAATCCGTAATCAAAAACTATAATAAATCGTAATGGAGAAAGAATTAGAACTGGGTTTATATGATAATGAGGTCGACAGTACAAAAGAGGAAAGCATACACTTTATGAATTATTTTATATACGATAAAAGAGATGCTATTATCCCTAAAGACGTTGGTTTATTTTGGAGTAATTACAGAGGAAATACTTTTTTCGATATGCTTATGCTTAAAAGTTGGGAAGAACATTTCGTTGAAATCGAAAAAGAATTTACGAAGTTTTTATTTGGTGAAGTTAACCCTTTTAAACAAATATAGTTTGACTTTCAATTTAAAATGATTATTTTTGTAATGTGCAGGATATCAAACCAATTCGATTACACTTAGACCCGCAGACAAATACGCTTACAGCAATACGCACAAAAGGAAATGTTAAACTCGTTCAGGCAATAATAACTCTTAGCAGTAAAAACAATTTTGGCTTTAAAGATATGAAAGTGTTGGTGAAATGAAAGAGCGGATTTACAGTGTAGATAGACTGAAAGACATAGGCATTAAAAAAATAATGCAGATTAATACAAAAGATAATAAATTTTATTATAACCACAATACCAAAGAATTAACAACTAAGTCAAAGTTTAAGATTAAAGATATAAGCTGGTTGAAACCTTTCGCAAAGGGATTTTGGCAAAGGCTAAGAATACAGTTAAGATTTGTAGGGCAATATTTTAAAGAGATTAAAATAGATACTAAGTAACACCACATTCAGCATCTCCACGTAGATAAAATTAGATTTACGGAATTTTATAGGCGATAATTAAGATTAAGTTCTTAGCTATCGCCTTTTTGCATTTTATATGGGAATATTTAAAGAATTAGCGAAAACAGGTTTGCAGTATCTATCGAGAGAAGATGCCGACACTAATGCTATTTCAAATAATTCTATAACTCCCTCCCAAAAGAATTACTATCAAGAATGGATTGAGTGGACTGACAACGATAACTTTCTAGCCTTTGCCAACGATGTTAATGGTCTTGTGCTTTTCCGTGAAAATGCCTATGCGTGTATAAAGAAAATTGCAATGAATGTTGCAAAAGGTCAGCCGTTTTTGTATAAAGAGTTTAAGAAGAAAACAAACGAGATTCACGACCACCCATTTTTAAGAGTTTTAAGGAACGGGAATATATACGGGCAATCATTTCAAGACATAATCGTAATGACTGTTTATAACCTGTATCTGAATAAAAAAGCATATTGGCATATAGTTAAAACTAAAACAGCTTTTGGCGACATTCTAAACGAAATAAGAGTACTGCCCTCCCGATTTGTTCAGCCCGTTTATAACAAGGAAAATACATTAATCGAATATTATGAATACAATCAGAACAAAAGAGTAAGATTTGATAAAGAGGAAATATTGGAGTTCTGTAATCACAATCCTAACAGCAATACAGAGGGTTTAGCTCCGATAGATAGATTCATTGCGACGCTTAATGTTGAGAAAGAAATGCAACAATATGCCAATGAGTTGTTTAAGAACGGCGGGAATATAGACGGCTTTTTAAGCACAGACCAAGCATTGAATGACGAACAGAGAAAACAATTAGCTGAATCTTGGAGGGCTAAATATACTGGTGCGGGCAATAGGCATAAGACGGCAGTAATGGATAAGGGACTGACTTATGAGCAAATGAGTACCACTCCGAGAGAGCTTGACTTCGCACAGTCAGAAAAGAATGTACGCGATAAGATATTCATATTCTTTGAAGTTCCTCCGCCTGTTATGGGAGTTGTTGAGAATGTTAATTACAGTAATGGCGACAATGCACAGAAATCATTCATAGAAAATATGATTGAGCCTTATGCTAAGATAATGATTGAAAGCAAGATTAATATGTATTTCCGCAAAATGTACGGCGATAAGTTTAAGTTTGTATTAGAGTATGATTTTGAAACAGACCCTGCATTACAGCTAAGAAAATTAGAGTTCTATTTAAAATTCATAAAGCCCGAAGTGATTGCAGAAATGGAGGGGTTTGGAGTGGAAGACGTAAAAGAGGTAGTCGATTTAACACCGACACCCGAAACAACAACCGAAGATACGAAAGAGCCTGCTAAACAAAAATAAAAAGAAAGTTAATGAAAACATTTTATTCGGATTACAAGTCAGAGATAGTAAATAAAATTGATACAGGGAAACGAAGCATAATACACGTTATCACTACGGGGGATAAGAATAGGTTAGACCAAGTCGTTAATCCGCAGGGTTGGAACAATCAAGCAGATTTCAAGGCTAATCCGATTGTTTTATTTAATCACGGAGGCGGTTTTTTCGGTGATGCTTCCTCTCATATATTTTCAATAGGGACAAGTGAATGGCAGGAAGTAAAAACGAATCATATTGAAGCTAAGACTAATTTTGCAAGTACTGATTTAGCAAATGATATATTTAATCTCAATGTAGAAAAGGTTCTTAATAGCTGGTCTATTGGTTTCAATCCAGTTGGAGAGCCTAAGTTTATGAACAATGCATTGTACATTGATAAATGGGATATGCTTGAATATAGCTCTGTTTATATACCTGCCAATGCGAATTGTACAAACCTTGAAATAATGACTAACTCACTGGAGATTGTTAAGAACGGGTATTTAAAGAATTACATTACGCACAAACATTTAGAGGTAGAGCAAAAGGAAGAAGTCGGCAAATTAAAAACGGAACTTGAAACGATTAAGAATAACCATAAGGCAGATTTCGATAAATACAGAAATGATTTTGAGGCACAGCAAAAAGAAACTTTAAAGAATTTTTATAAAGTAATATCCGAGAAAATTAACACAGAATTTAACGACACACTTGGGAAGCATTTTAAGGACGTTCCTGAAATGATTAACCAAACCGTTATAAAATCTGTAAAAACTTTAATGGGTGATTTAAGATAAATGAGACGTTCTTAGAATCTTATACCTAAATTTTAAATAAAAACAAAGTGAGCGAACAAGAAATTAAAGATTTACTGGAGCAGTCCAAGACTAACGGAGCAATGACGGTTGAGGCTTTCAACAATCTTCAAACTGAAATAAAAAACAGCAACGGGAAACTTGACGAGGGTTTGCAGGCTATCATAACTGAATTAAAATCAGCCAATGATAAGCTTACGGCTCAAAAAGAGGAAAACTCTTTGAAACCCAACTGGACAAACTCATTCTTATCCGATAAGGAGAGAACCAATTCCGATGAAAAGGAAAAAGAGAACATGGCTACTAACAGAATGATTTTATACATGGCAAGGGAACACAATAAAAGTGCTACCCCTGCGATGCTAACGGCACTTGATGACTATAAAAAGAACTCCGTGCAATCAGAGGGTACACCGTCAACAGGTGGTTATCTATTACCTACTCCTACGGGGAAACTCATTGAGCAGGAACTAAGAACAAGCGGATTGTTTTTCTCTGAGACTACTAATATCGAAATGGTGAACAACACAATCAAATTTCCTACACTTGGTAGAAGCGGACACCCAACACCTGTATACGTTGCCCCCGGCGGTCGTAAGCCTGTTAAGAATTTTACATTTGCGCAGGTTTCAATGGCACTGCAAAAATATGCTTGCTTAATTCCATGGGAAGATGAATTTAACGAAGATAATCCTGTAATTGATTTTGAGGCATTAATAAGAAAAAATGCTAAAGATTATTTCGGAATCATATTTGATGATATTCTTTTCAGAGGTGATTCACAGATTAACGGTATTGAAGACTTTACAACTACTTATCAGACAACTGCGGGAACTGGATTTACCTCGGTTACACTTGATGACATTATAAACGCACAGGGTAAATTACTTACAGGCTCGTTAAAGGGTGCTAAGTATTATATGTCCCCGTCGATGTGGGCTTATTTAGGCACTTTGAAAGGCTCTACAAACGACCATTACTTAATACCTGAATGGGATTACAGTAATTTGAGATTGAAAGGCTATCCTGTTGTATTAACTGATTCAGCTTATTCAATCAATGAATCGGGTGCAAACAAAACTCTTATTACTTTCGGTAATTTGCAGAATGTTTATACCGGAATGAAAAAAGGCATGGGAATTAAAATGGACACGACTAATTCGGGTGCTTTCGTTGATGCGGATAATACGACCGTAAGATACCCATTCCAAGAAAACTTGACTGTAATGAGAATTGAAAAAAGAGTTGATGCGGACATTCCGTTCCCGTTGGATATAGTACAGATTAAAACAGCCACGATGTAAGAAATAAGTTAATTCGCATAAGCCTCTTATTGGTTTAAGGGGCTTATTTTAAAAACCAAAAATAGACAAATAATTATATGGCACTTTCAGAAAAAGAGCAAAAAGAAAAGCAAAAGAGCTTAGACCAAATCGAATATAAAATTATAGGCGAGAACACTGCAACTGGTAAAGATGTAGACGGTAAAGAGCTTAAATTCGCTTTGCATGAAGATAATTACAACTTCAAGAAAGGTGAAACAATATGGCTTACTCCAAGGAGAGCAAAGCAGATTAACACAGGCAGAGACCCGAAAACAGGCGAAGAAACTGAATTAAAAATTGTTGAACCAATAAAAGCAAAATAAACTTTAAACATTTTCAAATGAAAAAAATACTATTAACAATAATCCTTTTGCTTGTTTGCAGTTTTACGAAAGCAGATACAAAGGATTTTAATTTCACCGACTATAATTTCTATGGGGAGTTGAGAGTGCCTCTTAACGTCTCTAAGGTTACAAATGATAGTTTGGTTTTCGGAGATACCACTGCGTTCTTTGATTTGAACGGTGCTAAGTCCTTTATACTGACGGCACAGGATAGTTCTAATTCAAAAGTGGATAGTCTTAAATGTTATCTTGTAACCAGTCCGCGAAGTGCTATCGGTGTAAGGTACTCATTGCTTGCAATGTTTGAATTATCGCAGACCACAAGAACAACATACATTACATTACTTATCCCCGGCGACGGAGTGACAACTTCCTATAAATATGAGGGAGACACTGAAATATACGGAGTGTACGTTGTGAGACTAAATGCAGGTACAAACGTTGCTTTGGCAGGTTATCCTTACAAAACTTCAATCGGTGTAATATTTGACTAAACTATGATTACCCTATCGGAATTAAAATATTATAACAAGATAACAACGACTGAAAAGGATTTAATCTTCCAGTCCTGTATTGATGAAGCAACTTCAAACATTGGCAGTAAATGCTCACGAAGTTTCGGAAACGATAATCACGTTGAATACTTTAACTTTGATAACAGAGGATATTACAGTTATTGCTGTGAGGACTATTACCCGTTCAGATATGGAAACAGTAAGCAAGCCGTATTCTTAGGAAACTTGCCCGTGCAGTCCATAACTGCGATTGAGAAATTAGATAATAATGAGTATGTGACTATATTCAATGGTTCGGACACTATATCAGATTCTACCATTTTAAATGCAAGTACAGGGGAAGTAAGCCTAATTAACGGGTATAGCTTCCCCTATGGTAGCAATAGCACGAGAATAACATATAAGGCGGGATATAAATTCAGTCAGTTAAGCGGAACTGTGTCAAATGATGCTAATAGCAGGGCGATTGTAGGAGTTGGAACTTCATTTAAAATGGATTTTGCAGTCGGTGATTATATTCTTATCGGAAACGAAAGAAAGGCAATCACGGCAATAGCAGATGACACTCATTTAACAGTCGGATTTAATTTTATTGAGGCTCACAGCAATTCAGTTTATTACATTAATAATTATCCCGACGACCTAAGGAAGTTCTGCAAAGAGCTTGCAACGTGGATTTATTATCAGTCGCCTCAAAGTGATTTGAAGATATTGGGAACAACTGCTATCAATCAGGGCGGGCAGGCTTCGACTGGTAAATCATTCGCCGAACCGAACTGGACTGACATTATTAATTTTTACAGGATTTGGAACGTATAATATTATGGTAAAAACAGCAAGACTTCATTTCTTACAGCTATTACAGGTACAGGTAGAGAATTTAAAGGCAGAGAATGGCTATGAACTTAATTCACTTGATTTCATAAAAGGATTTAATCCAAATTCAAGAACGCAGTTTCCGTTTATTTGCTATGAAATAGGAGAGGGAAGATACAGCCCGTTGACCGATAGCAAGCAAATGGATATGTATAACGGCACTATCTTATTAGCCTTGCATTATGTAGTCAGTTCCACTGAAGACGTGCAGGGAAGCCTCGTAGACCAGTCCGAACGTGCTTTAAACGACTTTAGGAAGTTCGTACACGGCAGTAAGAGTATTAATGAGGATAAGGTATTATACTTATCTCCAAATAAGACTGTTAATAATATCAATTGGTACATTCAAAGTGAAATCCCAGTTGCCGACAATGTTCAAGGTAACGCAATTGCAAGCGTAGTAATACAGGTTAGTTTTACAGAGAATCAAAATTCACAATTAACAGAAAATTTAGAAACAGGTTTATAACAAAAAATAATTAAAAATGAAATTTACAATACCCTTAAGACAAGTTAGTTCAGCCGACAACGTTCAGCCGAGAGTTATTTATTGTCAGTTAAGATTGAAGTCAGATGAAACCACAGTAGTCGCGACTGGCTCGCCGTTAGGTGCAAAAGTCGGTTGGTACGAATTTGAAGTAACAGGATTGGATTTAATAAAGCTATTAGCGTTATATGTATGCACAAGTGAAAATGGTGTTTATGAAGAAGAAATTACGTGGGGCGGAACTGACGGAAAGCGTCTAAAGGAGTATTTAACTATCGAAGCTCATATCATAACGAACCATATCGGTATTTCAAGTTTTGGTTCTATTGTTACGGCTAACGATACTGGTTCTGAAATAGAGATTTCAAAAGACGGAACTGGTGAATACTTGTTATCAGTTGACCCGCCGATATTTGACGTGGTATATACGAATTGCTACTTTACAAAAAAGATATTATCGACTGGAGAAGTCGTATGCCTTAATTATGATTGCCGTATGATAAGCGACAATAAAATCGCCGTTAATCAAAGAGACGCATTGGCTGACGGAGATTTTACAGACGGAACACCTGAAAATGCATTCAGTATGCTTGTAAGAATAAATCCAGTAGTAGAATAAACACAATTTTTCATAACAATTAAATAAAAATATTATGCCAACAAGTAATTACGACCCAAGCGCTTATCAAGAAGCGGGTGCGAATCACTTTTATCTTTTACAGGTCGATAAAGACGGCAGTGCATTAGCAACTCCCGATGCGTGGGGGCATATGCAAATTAAGCTCACGTCTGCATTTAGTGATAGTCAGCCTAACAACCCCGTTTACGCAGACGACAAGCAGGAATTTACTTCTATACCGGGACAAAGAACTATTTCATTAATGCTTGAAGTAGGACAAGACGACGTTACTACACAATCAATGTTGCAAAATGCATTAGGTAAATATTACGCTGTATTAAACTTTGTTGGTGTTAATAACTATGATAACACAGCCTCGTTAAATACAATGAAAATTGAATATTTCCCTATCTGCAAATTAGACGCAGTATATGAGAGAAATACTCCAGACGGAAGAAAGCCGAAATTTACTTTCAGACCGATAAAGAACCCGACTGCATCAGCATTAACTTTAACTAACGTAGGAACGATTACAGGGCTTACAACTGCCGATGCCGATAACAATCTTGACTCTACTGCTTGGGACGCTTTAGACTTCTCCGTAGCTCCGCAGAAATATCAAGATACACAGATTTGCGTATTAGCATCTTAATAATCTTTAAACTCAAAATAAATTATGGAAAACGAAAAAGAAGTTGCGTACAAAATTCTTTCTAAGGGCGGTAGTCAAAGAAGCGATAAGAGTGGTAATATGGTAAAATATAAGCAAGGTGAAGAAATTATGTTAAAGCCCTCACTTGCCGAAAGAATGTTAAAGGAAGATAAAAATCTTCAACTGCAATTGGTAGAGAAAGAAGTCAAAGAAAAACCCGTAAAACAATAATATTAATATGGTTCAATACAAAGGAATAGAATTAAAGCCCGTTGATTACAGTATTAACTCTCTTAAAGACTTATTTCTCATAGAGGAAAAGTTACAGGTGCTTGCTAATCCGTTAATCGACCCTGCTTATAAAAAAGGTTTGAAAGAACTTGAAACGGAATACCTTAAATCGGTGAAAGAATATAAATCTCTGAACCTATCAGAAGATATGGAAAAGGAATTTGTTGTCACGGCAGGGGAAATATACAAAACAGAGAAATTCGTTTATGAACAGGACTATAAAAAGAAAATGATTGACGGGGGTTTATTCCGTGAGCTTGGGGAAAAGATATTATCCAATTGGGAGGATTTAAATTTAACTCCCGATGAAATAAACTCCCTTGAATTTCAGAGAGCTATTATGGAGGCATATCAGGAATTTTACTCAAAAAAAAAGTTGATTACGAATTAATAAATGATTACAGTAAATTCTTTAGGAAGTGGTTAGATGTTGTTAATAAAGAATATCCCACTGACCCAAACTTGAAACTTCCCGAATCTTTTACCTATGAGAATATGATTAGAACGCTTGCCAAAGTAAATAACTTTTCTCAAATAGAGGCGGGGAGATTAAAGCCCTCCGATTATGTTTTAGAAATGTGCTTATCCGCAGTTGAATCAGCCCAACAAATTAACCAAACGAAAAAGAAACAATAATGATTTCAATTAGCATAGATTCCGATTTCGTAGGTGAGGGAGTAAACTGGATTGATAGCCAAATTAATTATATCGGCGAGAGAAGTAAGAAAGCATTGCGTGAAATAGCTACTAAGATTAAAGATGACATTGGCGGGAACATATTGGGAGGTCGCAGTATTAACGGCGGAGCAGTTGCAAGAAACCTGCCAAGCACTATAAGACATAAGGGATTTAACAGACCATTGTTTGACACTGGTTTAATGAGCCGTTCAGTTGCAACAAGAAGTATAACGGGCGGTTACGAAATATATATGAATGGCAGAGCGAATGATTATGCGGGCTTTGTTCATTACGGAACTAATCGCAGTACTCCGAGACCTTTCTTCGGAATTAGTGCCTCTACCGATAACGATATTGATGTAATTTTAGGAAATTCATTGTAAAAAATATGCCTACGAGCGAAAAAAATTTAAGCGTAAAAGTTACCTCTAAAGTTGAATTAAGTGCGTTACAGCAATTACGCAAAGAGTTTAACAATAATGCTAAGGAGCTTTCTAATCTATCTGTTGCAGGGAAACAAAATACAGAGGTATTTCAAAAACTATCTGCAACTCAAAAGCAGTTAGGACAACAGATAAAAGAAGTTTCAAGGGAAAGCAGGGGCTTATCCGCACAGACTAAAATGAGTTCCTCTCAAATGTTGGAATGGGGAGAGAATATCACTATTGTTTCGGCAGGGCTTGCATTTCTTTTAAGTCGCATAGTTGCATTTACCACAGAGGCCGTTAAGTCAGCGGCAGAGCTTGAAATATACAGAAAGAAATTCGATGAATTGGCAGGCGGTACAGAAAATGCAGAGAAGCAGTTAGAATTATTAAGGAAAGCAAGTGCGGGTAATTTTGATGACAAAGAATTAATACTGTATTCCAATAAAATGAGGCTTTTGGGTCAGACCTCCGATAATACAGCTAAGTTTTTAGATATAGTTGAACGCAAAGCCGATGACGTTGGAATTACTTTTGAACAAGGATTGTCAGCAGTTGAAAAATTTGTTGTGGCGGGAAGAGGTAGAGGATTAATAGAGCTTGGTATAAATCTTAATGGAGTTAATCAGGAAATGCGTAAAGCGACTGGTTTAACTGAAGACCAAATTAACAAGTTAGATGAATTTGAGCAAGAACAAATTAGAATTAATGCGATATTAGATACGCAGGGTGATTCCATTGAAAATATAGGCAAAAAAACAAAAGATACGGGAGATAAAATCCAGTCTCTTTCTACAATATGGTCGAACTTCTCAACAGGTGCGGGCAAGGATTTATTAGGATTGTTTAACAGCGTTTACGATATAATGAAAAACGTTGGAATAGAAAGCGGGAATCTTTACCGGGATTTTAAAGACTTAGTTGGCATAGTCGAGGCTTTTGTTTCTCCGTTAACCTTTATGGTTACTCATTTTAATTTACTGGTTAGTTCAATTGAAAATTCAGTAGGTGCGGTGAGAAGTTTTCTATCTCCGTTAATAAAAATAATTGATGCAGTAAGAACATTAAATAATTTAGCTTTCGGAGGTAATGAACCGACTATTAATATTCCTGCGAAAGACCCGTTAGACAAAGTCACTCAAAAAGATAATAGGAGGCTTCCTCCAAAAAATACGCCGTCTGCGGGAAAGAAAGAAGTCGAAGACCAGCTTTACACACTTGACAAATTCCTAAGACTTTTAAAAGCTCAAATAGGTTTAAATGAGGAAAACTATAAACAGCACTTAATTACTGCGGAGGTTTACAATAAAGAAAATCAATCCTTATTAGACCAATTAAATGCACAGGAAAAGTTAATACAAGTTGTTGAAACAAAAGGTAAAACAGCAGAGGAAATAAAGGCGACTATTCTTGAAAACCAAACAAAGTTTTTAAGAGAGCAATTAGATTTAGTTCAAAGGATTAATTCAGTAGGAGTTGGTAGAGTAAGCAATTCAAGGACTCCACGGGGCGAGGTAGGAGTTAACGGGTTAATTGATGACTTCATAAAAAACATTTATGGCAAGCCCGAAAACAGAGCATTGCCAGTGAATTTTAATAAGTCAAATGCAGACCAAGTTAACAGAATTTTACCAAACTCTGAATCAGTACAAAGCGAGCAAGCAACAAACCCATTAGAGGGCTTACTAGCCGATTCAAAAGACCTTGCTTCTAATCTTAGTAACTCAATGAGCATATTAGGAATCGGTGCGGATTCATTTGTTACGCAATTACTGAACGGCTTTTCATCAACATTAACTTTAATTGATAACATTGTAGGAATCATAAGAACAATCGGCAGTATAAGCAGTGGGGGAGGATTGGGATTCTTAGGAAGTATTTTCGGAATAGCGACAAGTTTTATACCAGGTGCGGGTGCTATCGGTGCATTGGCAGGTCAGGCAATTGGAGGTAAGCCCGATTATTCGCAATTTAACGGCGGTCGTGCAGGGCAGGGAAATAGTATGAGGGTATCTTTTGAAACAATAAGAGTAGAGCAACGAGGCGATAAATTAATCAGTGTAATAAGGGCAAGTGAAAGCAAAAGGAGTAACGGCAGATTTTAATGTATGGTAACTTACAAATATTATGCGAACAATATTATTTTGGCAGTGTTACCACTGACGTTAACGAAGTATCATTCTTTAGCGGGCTTGAACCCTCGTTAATTAACAGCATTGATTTGATTGACTACGTTAAGAATGAAAGCGATTTAATAATCAGTTCCAGACGTGAGGAAATTGACACGATAGAAGATAGTTTAAGATTATTTACTTCTTTCGGCTCACTGGATTTAAGTTTAAGTAACTTAGTAAGACCGAGACTATTCGACTTCTTTATAATTGATAACAATGAGAATCCGTTTTATCTGTACAAAATAAAAATGATTGATGACGGGACTTTGATATTTCAAGGAACGCTAAGCCCAAGCGATTTAGGATATAGTAACCCGCAGGAATTTAACGAACGTGAAACAATTGATTTAACCATATACGGGTGGGGAAAAGGATTCAAGGATTATTTCAGCAGTGGCTTAATGCCCGATTTAAGTTTTCCTAACTATTGGTTTGAGGAGGAATTTAACGGCAATCCGTTAGAGGTAACTTCATTACTGCTTTTAATCAATGCTTTATTTGCGATACCATATAGCAACATTATTACGGATAACGGAATAAATGATGACACTACTTTAAATGCTTGGAGGATAAAAAGATTTCCGGATTTAGTAAATCCTACTACTACCAGTAACAGCGGGAATGACCCGACATATTGGTTTCAGAACGGATATGATTACATAAGCTCTAATCAAAAACTAAGCCCGATTGATTTCTTCCGTAAAATGTGCAATGCAATGGGGTGGGTATTCTATTTTAAGATAGTCGACAATGAAATGAAGTTTGTAGTAAGGAATAGGGTTACTACAAAAAACTTCTTTACACAAAGGCAGATTGATAACGCAGATGTAATTGAGTATTCAGTTGTGTTTGCAGAGTACCGACAAAGGGTAAAAGTAATAAAGATACCCGCATTGGAAGCATTTGGAGGCGATAGTATATTTTACGATAGCACTGGGATATTGATAATAGCTAACCTTGTTTATCAGGGAAAGCACGATTTAGTATTTAGCGTTGATTCTACTCCGCCAAAAACAGACTTAATCTATTTTACAGAGGCGAAATTAGATTTAAGTGCGGGTTGGAAAATAAAACCTAAAGCAATTGAGGATTACGGATTCAGCAAATACTTTAATGGCGATAATGTTAATACTAAGTATGAGAATATATTTTATAACAGCGGTGAGTTAACAGAGGTATTTGCATTCAGTTATGACGGCAGATTTTTATTAGAAATAGATGCAGGCCATAATAATTTTAGTGCTGAAAAGAAAAAGAGAAAGAATTTGCAGACTGCAGTTGCAAGCGATTATAACAGCGGAGACAATATCAGTGGCGGAGACTTAATATATGACGGCAACATCGGTACTGCAATGTGCAGACTGGAATCAGGGGCTAATTCTTATACTCAATACCTTGCATTAAACAACGGATTAAGCGGGAATAGAAGCTATACGAGGTCGCCTCAGTTTCAAAGTAACATACAAGCATTGCTTACAACTAATAGCAATTTGAATGTACTGGTGAAAGTAAAAGGCTTTTATCACGATATTGATGAAGTGTTATCATTCAATAATCCTGCCGATATATTTCCGTTCGGCTATGAATATGACATTGCAGACGTAAAGGCAGATAGAAAAAATAAAGTTACCACTTATGAACTTAGAAAAAGGAATGTATAAATGGTATTGAACGGCATAGGCATACCGAGAATGGATATTTTCAGCGGTGATATTCGCATTGATTCAATTGAAATGCCGAGATGCAATATTGAGGGGCTTCGTAATGATTTATCCTTTGATGAAATAAGACACAATCTATTGAACGGCAAAAGATTGCAGGAAATATTGTGGTTTCATTATTTGTTCGTTTTGAATTACGTTGGATTAATGTTCAGTGAGGATTTAGATAATTACAGAAAGATATTGAATTACAAACAGGCGGGTTATGATTTATTTTTAATCCCTCATATAGACGAGGGAAGTTTAAGATACGAGGTAAATATTTCAACTGGAATAGGGTTTTTGTATGATTACCCCGATAATGAAATAGGGCAGGGCTTTCAGGGAATCATTTGTCAGTTTGATACGGTTAATCCGATTAATCAAGTGCAGTTTATAAGACCTGACGAAGTTAGTGCTTATCCCGTAGATTGTTCAACAGTTTTAAATTAGAGTTTAAAGTTTAAATTAAATAATTATGCCAAAATATTATAGTGTTTCAATAGAGGACACAGTTGTCATAGGAAGCGATACAGTTAAAATTCCCATTACAAGTGCCATACTTACAGGCGGAGCAAGGCTATATCAAATTGCCTCCCCCAATACAACTTATACCTTAACGCACACAGGAAAAGGTGTGTGGGGTTCAGCAAATATACCCGATGACGTTTACAAACTTCAAACTAACACAGGAAGCGGGTGGGTAGATAATGCGGGCTTTTCAGATGCTTCGGGTCGTTGGATAGGCGATAATGCTTTTGATGCTTCGATAATAACATCAGGCACTTTTGACGTAGCAAGAATACCAGTACTGCCAAATTCAAAGATAGGGGCGGGGATAGACCCGTTAAAGATAGGAAGCGGATTAGTCGGCACAGTTATTTTTGATTACCTTGCAAACCTTACAAGTGACGTACAGGCTCAATTAAATGGGTTAACGGCATTGAATGCGGGAACGGCTCACTTAGCGGGGTCAGAAACATTTACAGGTACAAAGCTAATCCGTTCTACTTTCTTAGTTGACCCTACAAATAATGGAAAATTAAGGCAGGCATTTTATGAAGTTCCGCCGACTAACTTGGATTATACACCTAAAAAGTTTGTAGTTGATTACGTAAATGATTACCTGTTAGGAGTTACAGTTCCAATGGCTCAACAATCCGATAGGACAATAAGAGTGATTTACGGAGGAACTTTTGAGGGTGGAGATAATCCGCGAGTAGACTTAACCATAAATAACGCAATTGCAAATGCAGTCGCATTAACTCCCGCAAGCAATAAACGATATTATATTTTCGTAGAGAAAAATGGGCTTGAAGACGGCTATGGGGCAAGTGCGGTCGTAAGCTCCTTTCCTGACTTCATTAATTTTTCAGGGCAGAACAACCAATGCAGAATATTTCCGGCTGACGATACATTTACGTCAACCACTTTAGGAAACTCTATCATAAAAGATTTTACAATGGAGTGGGGAAATGGAGCAACGGCAACACCTGCTTTTGTAAGAAAGATTTTTCAAGATGTTGTTTTTGATATTAACGATAACGCTATAAGTTTTAATGAATGTTTGTTTTTAGGGAATTGTTATGTCAAGGGGACAACGGGGACTTATACCATAACTAATTGTAACGGAACTCCGTTATTAGCGGATGAAATACCCGCGACTATCACAGGCTTCTCTCCAAAGATATATATTGTGGGTGCTTATAATCAACGTAACTTAGGAATTAAAGGCAGTAACATTGCCTCCGCAACAAACATAACGGCGGGAACGATAGGAAACCTATTTACAGTCACAGGTACAACTAACATAGAAACATTATCGGTCAGTAATTGGACGGAGGGCAGTATTGTATCGCTTTCTTTTGCGGGTGCATTAGATGTGGTTAATTTAGCCTCCTTAACAAGCGGAGTGTTCTTAAACAAAAGCGGAGCTAACATAACGGTTTCAACGGGAACTTTACTGCATTATATGTTAGTCGGCACAACTTGGTTTCAAATGTAAAATAAAATGGTTAAATTGCAGAATGGGAAAACTAATCAAATATTTTAAGGGGCAGATAATGCCGTCAAAAGGCGAAATGTATTTTTACGGAATAGATAAAAACTACAACCAAACAAATAGAATCACAGACCCCAAAAAATTAAGGTTAATCATTAAATCTTTTAATGGATTACCTAAGACAAAATTAAAAGTATGAAAAAAATAATAAAGAACTTTCTAAAATTCTTCGTTGCCCTAAGTGACTTAATCAATAAAATCACTTCCCGAAATCAAACAGTAATTACATTTGAGGACAAAGATATAAAAATGGTGGATAGCTTGAAACGATATGAATTTAACAAATCGAGAAATATGTTTTTAGTTCTATTCTTATTCTTGTTTTCCTCCGCATATTGTCAAATAGATACGGTAAATTATGAACTGTTTTGGAATAACGGAAAGTACAGCTCAATTCAAAGTAAGAATACAGTGAGGGGACTTGCAGGGGGTCAATATGTTTTTAATTATGAACAACTTTCTTTGCAGGCGACTTCATTTGATTCTACAGTCTTTAGAAGAGTAGCTAATCAAACAAATGGTAAGTTCACCTCAATTGAAAACATAGTCCCATATTACGGCAAAGATAGCGGATTAGTAAGAATGATATTGGTAGAGAATCCTACTTCAAGCTCCTCCTCTTTCGATTCCTCCCTTTTCGTAAAGAAAGCAGGTTACAGCAACATTTCAGGCGAAAAGCATTTTACCGACCTTGCGACTTATTTTCAAATGATAAGCATACAGGAAACGGAATATCTTCAAACTGGAATAAATCCTATTGGTATCTATACCATAGTAGGGAACAACGGCGATATTGCAATCGGGACAACGAATAGTAATAACATAGACATTAATTCAGACGGTCTTATACAGACCTCCGCTGTTAGTCAGAGTATAACGAGTACAGGGGGAGACATTAATATAACCAGTGATGGCGACCTGTACATTGATGCAAGTAATACAGTTAATATTAAAAATGGAGTCCTAAATGTCACTGGAAGTAGCGTTGTTTTAAGCCAAGCATTAGAATTAACAAATATAATAAGTCAGTCAACGTTCACAGTCTCCGATGCAACAGGTGATTTATTCTTTATAAGAGCCTTTGGAACTCCAAGCGGTTCATCGGTCACTCCTGCAAATATGTCTACCGTATTATTAACATTGTCCGACGGAACAACTCAATTAGTATATGTCCCCGTACCATAACAATAAATTTTTTATTTCCTAAACTTAAAAATAAAACTGAAAGGGAAAACACAATGCAACAATGCTGTAAATTACCAAGCAACATTAAATCAACTTTAATTACAGGTATTAATCAATCGAGTACTAACGCCCCTACTTACAATGTGATTTGGGACGAAATTGGACTGAACCCAGTGACCCCTGCACAATATTCAAGTACAGGTCACTTTAAATTTAATTTCAATTATGCCGTTATGAGTAACTTAACTCCGTTTGCCAATAAAGGCGACATGGGTTACGGAACTGAATTTTTAGCCTTTTTTGATGATGCTAACGCTATTCTGTTAGAGGCGTACAATCAAGAGGGCGAGGCAACAGACGGCGGATTAAATGGCTGTTCATTATTGGTTATCTACAATCCTGATTACGTGGCGATACCTTAAACTTTAATTATTCCATTACTCCCCTGCCTTAGTTTATAATTTCATAGGGAAAAAGTTTTCTAAGGCGGGGTTTAGTTTTCGTAATTGACATTTACGTTTGAAGTGAGTAAGTTTACATACACGCCGAAAGGTGTTCAATGTAGAAAATATAGTTTTCGCCCTGTTCAGTTGGTTACTTGACAGGGTTTTTTATTTGATTTTACCAATAAGAATTATTATCTTTGTAAGACATAAAAAACTATTTAAAATACATTGAACACAAACCAAACAAAAACAATCTTAGTTAAGACATCAGAACAACGCCCTGCGTTACCGAGATTTCACTTTTGCAATAAGTGGGTATACTGTATTTTTTATGGCGATACCTTACTGAAAATGTAAGAGGGTTTTTATACCACAATTTTAAGAAGGGCTTAACGGGTTACGTCTTATGAGGTTTGACACGCTCGGAACTGCACACAATTAAAAAAACTGTCCCTTAAAGTTGTTGAGATTCTTTTCACAACAAAACAAATTGCAGGCGTGAAAGGTATAAAAAACGGGGAAAGAAAAATAAAAAAAAAGTTTGACATATTTTAGGACTGTTTTCTTTCTAAGCTAACTTCTATTTCTCTTTGATTCCATATTGGTAAAGAGGGTAAAACTTTGAAGTGCAGGCTTAAAAACCTCTATGTCCTTTTAATAATTTGAGTTAAAAAATTGCACTTCTTTTTCATTGTTTTTTCTATTTGAAATTCAGTAAATTAGGGGAATGGAATACTTCACAGGTGAAACAGAAAATGGCTTATTTGTAATGAAAGCCGAAAACGAAGCGGAGCTAAGAACTATGTACGGAAGTTCTGACTTCGTAAAGTTCCGTGAAATTGCGGAAGATGACTATAATAAAATAATAAAAAATCTTAATGAAGATTTAAGGCAAGTTCCCACTTTAGAATGGACAACAATATTTTAACCTTATGAAACCACTAACCCTCCTACTCCTATTATCATTCAGTATCTCGGCTTACGGGCAAACAATTGATATTAATTATATTCCCGACTCCACTAAAAAAGCGGTTATTATTGAATGGCTTACTCCGATTCAGAATAATATTATC
>Ga0247760_1000590_pt1 | contig 38778 bp, 26 predicted proteins | sample UWRJL171409R4_FD_179936 | JGI IMG/M metagenome (GOLD analysis project Ga0247760, IMG submission 179936) | Plant litter microbial communities from Arlington Agricultural Research Station in Wisconsin, United States - UWRJ-L171-409R-4 | ecosystem: Environmental > Terrestrial > Plant litter >... | reverse complement strand
CGGAAGAAGCCGAGCGCATCTTCACCAAGCAGGGCATCGAGTTTCGTCTGGGATCGAAGGTCACCGCCGCCCGCCGCGAGGGCGATCGAGTGTTCGTCAGCGTCGAGGGGCAGCCGGATATCGAGTGTGACCGCGTTTTGGTCTCGGTCGGTCGCGTGCCGAACACCACCGGCCTCGGCCTCGACACCGTCGGTATCGAGCTCGATCCGCGCGGGCGGATCCCGATCGACGATCACTTCCGCACCTACGTGGCCGGGTTCTACGCCATCGGCGACGTCGTGCGCGGCCCGATGTTGGCGCACAAGGCGGAAGAAGAGGGGATCGCCTGCGTCGAACACATCGTCACCGGCTACGGTCACGTGAACTACGACGCGATCCCGGGCGTGGTCTACACGCACCCGGAAATCGCCTCGGTGGGCAAGACCGAAGACGAGCTCAAGACGTTGAACGTGCCGTACAAGAAGGGCGTCTTCCCGTTCCTCGCCAACGGGCGCGCTCGCGCGCTCGGCGCGACCGAAGGTCGCGTGAAAATCTTGGCGCACAAAGACACGGATCGCGTCTTGGGTGTGCACATCCTCGGCGCTCACGCAGGGGATTTGATCGCGGAGGCCGTGGCGGCGATTGAGTTCGGAGCTACGTCGGAGGACATCGCGCGCACCTCGCACGCCCACCCGACTCTGGCCGAAATCGTCAAAGAGGCCGCGTTCGCGGTGTCAGGGCGCGCGATTCACATCTGATTCGGCGGCCACGACTTTTACCTCCCACTGACTGCCGCGCCGCCGCAGCTCTTCGGTGTAGATCGATTCACGGTGCAAACTTCGCGAGAGCACCGTGGCGATCGCGCACGCGGTGAGCAGGGGCAGCACGATCGCGTAATCACCGGAGAGCTCGAAGACGAGCACGGTGGCCATCAGCGGGGCGTGGGTGGTGGCGGCGATCATGGCTGCCATGCCGACGAGCGCGTAGGCAGCGACCGCGCCGGTGTGGCTGGACGGGCCGAAACGCAAGACGATGTGCCCGACGACCCCGCCCAAGGCCGCACCGAGCAGCAGGGACGGCGTGAACACGCCGCCCGGGCTGCCCGAGGAGACCGAAGCGGTCGTGGCCGCTGCCTTGGCGAACAAGATCAGGGCCAGCAAACCGATGCCCAGCTGCTGGCCCAGAATCAGGTTGATCGTTTCGTAGCCGTTGCCCGTCACTTCCGGCAGTGAGACGGCGATCGCGCCTACCAGCGCTCCGCCGAGCGCGGCTCGAGCCGGTCGATGCGCGGTCAGCTTGGCGAACCACGACTCCCCGCGCTCGAGCAGCACCATGAACAGCGGGCCAAGGACACCCGACAAGAGCCCGAGGCCGGCGTACAGCGCCAGTTCGGTGTTGGAGTTCATGCTGAACGTGCGCTGCCCGTAGATGGGGCCACCGCCGATGGCGAGCCGAGTCAGCGCGGTGGCGATCGGCACGGCGACGATGGCGGGTAGCACGAGGTCGAGCGCGATCACGCCCGTCACCACCTCGACCACGAACAGCACGGCGGCGATTGGCGTGTTGTATGCAGCTGCGAAGCCCGCTCCCGCACCGGCGGCGATCAAGGCTCGGATCTGACGCTCGCGCAGGCGAAACAGTCGCGCGAGCGTGCCGCCGAGCCCGCCGCCGAACTGGATCAATGGCCCCTCGCGCCCGACCGATCCGCCCGACACGATGGCCAACCATGAACCGATTGCTTTCAACAGCGTGAGTCGTAGCGAGATCCGTCCTCGGCCGAGCGCGACGGCTTCCATCACTTCACCGACGCCGTGCCCGCCCTTCAACCTCGCGGCGATCGCGCCCAAGAACCCCGCCAACCCTCCGCCGATCGTCGGCAGTGCCACGCGTGCGTACCAAGGTAGATTTCGAAACGCGGTCAGCACATCGGGCGCACCGTAGGCATGCGCGAAGATCCAGCCGATCGTGTGCCGGAACAGCACGGCGAAGCCCGCGGCTCCGAGCGCGACACCCAACAAAGCTAGACAGTAACGCGCTAAATTTCCCCAAAAAAGCCGGTTACCCGGAGAGCGGGAGTGGCGCGAGGTAGGTCGAGATGAGACAAAAGTGGCAGGAATAACCAAAGCTACCCCGAAATTTGGCCAAACCGAGGAAACTTTGCGAGATTTATTGGGTAAAGCGGCTATAGACCGAGACCTTCAATGCAAAAACTTACCTCGACCGAGGGCCTGCTAATCGTCGTGGAGCTCGGAGCCGAATGGCCAACGTCGGAGATCGAAGCTTCGCGCAACGCACGAGCGCGCCGAGTATTGGCGCAAGACGAGACGGAGTCGCCCGCAGCGTTCGCGCTTCGCCTCGCCGAGCAGCTGAGCAGTTCGTTCCCCAGCGGAGTGGCCTTGGCTAGCGTAGTGGTCGCTTGTAGTGAACGCATTGACGAGCACGCACAAGGTGGGCGCGCCGAACTCGCGCGCACCTTGGCGGGCGCACTCGGCCGCGCCGGTGGTGGCAGCCTGTCGTTCGTGGCCTGCGATCGAAATGACGCGCGATCGAAGCCCGCGTTTTCGACGCTGCTCGCTGAAGTCACGCGACAATGGCAGAGCGCCGGTGTGGAAGTGAAGTTGAGCTTCGGCCAACCGGCCCTGGCGCTCACCGAGGGAGCTCCGGTGGATGCCAGTTCGCGCGCCAGTGTCCGTACATCGACGCCGGTGAAAGACGCCGTGCGCCGCGTGGCCTGAGAGCCCACGCGCCCTCTGAAACTCTGCGGTAATCTCGCGGCAACGACGCAGATCTGCCGAGATCAACGACAGGTCTGCCGATATCCGTGAGTGTGAGTGTCGCAGGCGCGCTCGGCGCCCGGACGATTGTCGGGCCGTCCCCGAGCTTCGTCGTATAATCGGAGGATCTCGTTCTCCGGGAGGAACGCTCCGCGATGTCGCTCGAAGTCGGTCAGCTGCTAGATAATAAGTATCGCATCGTGAAGATGATCGGCGAAGGCGGCATGGGCGCCGTCTTCGAGGGCGAGAACGTGCGCATCAATCGCCGCGTGGCGATCAAGGTGTTGCACGCGGCGTTCGCCGGCAACAGCGACGTGATGCAGCGCTTCGAGCGCGAAGCACAAGCGGCTGGTCGCATCGGCAACGATCACATCTTGGAGGTGCTCGATCTGGGCAACCTACCCGACGGCGATCGCTTCATCATCATGGAGTTCTTGGACGGCGAGCCGCTCTCGGCTCGGATCAAGAACCGCGGTCGACTCATGCCGCACGAGCTCGCGCCGCTGATGCGTCAAGTCTTGGTCGGCTTGGGCGCAGCGCACGCCGCAGGCATCGTTCATCGCGACCTGAAGCCCGACAACATTTTCATCCTGCGCGAGAAGGCGGGGCAAAAGGACTTCGTCAAGATCATCGATTTCGGCATCTCCAAGTTCTCGCCGCTCAGCGGTGACGGCATGAAGATGACGCGAACCGGCGCCGTCATGGGCACGCCGTATTACATGTCACCCGAGCAAGCGAGCGGCAGCGGTGAGGCAGACGCGCGCAGTGACGTCTATTCACTGGGCGTGATCATGTTCGAGGCCGTCACTGGGCGCGTCCCGTTCGACGCCGGCACGTTCAATCAGTTGATGTTCAAGATCGTGCTGGACGAGGTGCCGCCTCCGCAATCAATCGTGCCAGATCTGGATCCGGCGTTTGCCAGCATCGTCTCGAGGGCGATGGCTCGCGACGTGACGCAGCGCTTCCAGAACACCGCAGAGGTGATTCAAGCCCTCGACGCGTGGTTGCAAAGCGGACAGTCGGTGGCGTTGCCGACGGGCATGCAGGCGTCTGCTGCCGGTCACCTGCCGTCCGGCGCCCGCGGTTCGCTGGCATCGATCAGCGACGCCAGCGTGCCGGCGGTGGGGCAAAAGACCGCTGGCACTTGGGCGACCTCTCAGCCTGGCGCGGCGCCCCTCGCGCCGAAAAAAAACGCTGCTCCGAAAATTGCCGCCGCGCTGGGGCTCGGCATGGTGCTGCTCGGTGGCGGGGCATATGCCGCTTACGCGTTGCACAATAACTCATCGGCCGCGGCGACTTCCGCGCCCTTGTTGCACTCCGCACCGTTGCCTTTAGCAACCGCAATACCGCCCACGCCGCCCGAGGTAGAGGCGATTCCGAGCGCGGCGCCGCCCGTGCTCGCTCCAGCGGTCGAAAGCGCTGCTCCCGCGGTTGAAAGCGCCGCTCCCGCGCTGAGCACCGCGAAAATCGCGCCCGCGCGGCCAGCGGCGCGCCCCGCCGTGCGAGCGGTGAAGCCCGCTGCCAGGCCCGCGCGCGCCCCGCTAGCGAAGCCGAAGCCCGGCACACCAGACTTCGGCTACTGACCCCTTTGCCCCCGCCGTGCCGTGCAGGGCGGGGCCGTGCCAGGCGGGGGGCGAGAGAAGCGAGAGAAGCGCGCGAAGCGTGGCTCGCATTCCAACTGGAAGGCGCGTGTAGGTCAGTCTGCGTGAAGTGGCCAGTTGACATCGTCATTTACGCCTAGCTATACGCGAGGAGCGTTCAGGGTTGACGAATCCAAAAAATTGGAGGCATCTCCTATTGGGTACGTTGGGAAACTATTTCTTGGCAATCGCTTTTTAGATTAAGCCGAAAGAAGTCTCCAGCGTAGAGGTCTGGGCACAGTGCCCAGTGTTCGAAGCTAGCGAGTGACAAAGAGGCGCGGGGTCGAGAGACCACGCGGAGGGAAGACATGCAACAAACGGACGAAACACTGCTCTCGGTGATCGTTCTCGAGTTCGGCTCGACGTGGCCACCGTGGCTCGCCGAGTACCAAGCTCGAGCACCGAATTCGATGGTCATCGTGCAATCAGAGGACGAATCTGCCTCACTGTTTGCACAACGCATCAGTCGCAAGATGGACGAAGTTGGCGCGCGAGACGCAGCCATTCACGCTGGGCTGCTCGTCAGCAATGGCGCGCTCGACGCGCCGAGCATCGACGCGCGTCAGGCGATTTGTGCGGCGCTCTTGCGAGTGATGTTGAAAAAGCAACGCGGTGAACTCGTGCTCGCCTCCGACGGGACGGCTGGTGACGACGTTCGTCATCAACTGTTCGCACTCGCCGGTACACTGTGTGATGAATTGGGCGGAACAAAAGTCAGTGTGCGTGTGCGTTTCGACACCATCCGCCCGAGTCCGTCGACCAGTGGCGTCATGAAGAGCTTCGCCCCTCCCGAATCAATTTCGGAAGGCGAAGGCCGCGTTTCGAACAGTTCGCGCTGAGCGTCCGTTCGACGCCTCGAAGGCGTCCGGACGCGTTTAGACGCGTCCGGATGCTTTCGCGCGCGCGCCTTGACACGCCGCGTCACGCGCCGTACTCGTGGAGTTGCATGGCAAAGTCCACTGATCGGCGTGTCGCGATCGTCTCTGGTTTACGGACTCCGTTCGCCAAGCAAGGCTCGGCATACCGGGACTTGACCGCCCTCGATCTGGCGAAAATCGTGGTCGCGGAGCTCTTGCAACGCACGGGCCTCGACCCACGCGAAATCGAACAGGTCGTTTACGGGCAGGTGATCCCGTCGCTCAGCGTGCCCAACATCGCGCGCGAAATCGTGCTCGGCACCGGCATGCCACGCTCCATCGAGGCGTACAGCGTGTCGCGCGCGTGCGCCACGAGCTATCAAGCCGCCGTCAACGTCGCCGAGTCGATCATGGCGGGTGTGATCGATTGCGGTATCGCTGGCGGCGCGGACAGCGCGAGTGACGTACCGATGGCCGTGAGCAAGCGGCTCAGCGCCGCGTTGGTCAAGGTCAGCAAGGCGCGTTCGCTGGGCGAGAAGTTGCGCGCGTTTGCCAGCATCGGTACGGCGGACCTGCTGCCGATCCCGCCCGCCCTCAAAGAGCTGTCCACCGGCCTGACCATGGGTGAGAGCGCGGAGAAGATGGCCAAGGAGAACGGCATTTCGCGCGCGGACCAAGACGCCTTCGCGCATCGCAGTCATACGCTCGCGGCGCAAGCGTGGGCCGATGGCCGACTTCGTGAAGAAGTGATGCCGGTGTTCGTCCCGCCGACCTACGAGCCGTTCGAGGAAGACAATCTGGTTCGAAAGGACTCGGAGCTCGACGCCTACGCCAAGCTGAAGCCCGTGTTCGATCGTGAGTACGGCTCGGTCACCGCTGGCAACAGCTCTCCGCTCACCGACGGGGCCAGCGCGCTCTTGCTGATGACCGAAAAGAAGGCCAAAGCCCTGGGCCTCGAGGTGCTCGGTTACCTGCGCAGCTATGCGTTCGCCGCGGTCGACCCAGCGGAGCAGTTGCTGATGGGGCCCGCGTACGCGGCGCCGTTGGCGCTCGACCGCGCGGACTTGAAGCTCAAGAACATGGACTTGATCGACATGCACGAGGCCTTCGCCGCTCAAGTTTTGAGCAACGTGCAGGCCTTCGAGAGTGACACTTTCGCCGCGCACAAGCTCGGTCGCGACAAACGCATCGGCAGAGTCGACTGGGACAAGTTGAACGTGTCCGGCGGCTCGATCGCGCTCGGTCATCCCTTCGCTGCCACCGGCGCGCGCCAGATCTCGCAGGCGCTGCGCGAGCTACGTCGTCGGGGCGGGCAGTACGTGCTGTGCACCGCGTGCGCGGCGGGTGGGCTCGGAGCGGCCATGGTTTTGGAGGCCAGCTGATGGCGGGCGAACTCTCGAGCGCATCGCTGTCGGTCGAGCTGCGCGCCGATGGCGTCGCCATCATTTCCTTCGATTTGACGGACGAGCCGCTGAACACCCTCAAGGCGAGCTTTGCCGAAGAGTTTGCGGGCGTGTGGTCACGGCTGCTGGAGGAGCCTTCGCTGAAGGCGGTCGTGTTCACCTCCGGCAAGCCGGATGGCTTCATCGCCGGCGCGGACATTCATCTGCTGCACGCGGTTCAGCAGGCGCAGCAAGCCTCTGATTTAGCGCGAGCAGGTCAACGTGTCTTGAGCAGCGTGGCCTCGGGTCGAGTGCCAGTCGTCGCCGCGATTCATGGCGCTTGTTTGGGCGGTGGGCTCGAGCTCGCGCTGGCTTGCTCGGCGCGCGTGGCCAGCACCGACCCGAAAACCAAGCTCGGCTTGCCCGAAGTGCAATTGGGCCTGTGCCCCGCGTTGGGCGGCACGCAGCGCTTGCCGCGGCTGATCGGCGTCGAGAGCGCGCTCGATTTGCTGCTGACTGGCAAGCAAATCGACGGCGAGCGCGCGCTGCGCATGGGGCTGATCGACGAGCTCGTGCCGCGCGCGATATTGCTGGATGTGGCCGTGCGTTTGGCGCTCGCGCGCGCGCTGAAGCCCGCGCCGACCCAGTCACGCTTGCGGCGCTTGTTCGACAAGAGCGCGCTGAAGGAGCTGGCGCTGGCGGAGAACCCAGTGGGCCGCAAATTCCTGTTCGAAAAAGCCAGAAAACGAGTCAGAGAGGAGACTCACGGTAACTACCCGGCTCCCGAGCGCATCCTGGACGTGGTGAAGCTCGGCTTGGCCGAAGGGCTTCAACTCGGCCTCGAAGCCGAAGCGAACGCGTTCGGCGAGCTCGTGGTGAGTGACGAGGCACGAGCGCTGATGCACGTGTTCTTCGCCGGCAGCGAGCTGAAGAAAGACAGTGGCCACGACGTCGTCGGCGTCGAAGCGCGTCCAATCCGGCGGGTAGCGACGCTCGGAGCGGGCCTGATGGGAGCCGGCATCGCCTACTTGACCGCTGCGGTGGCCGAGCTGGACGTGCGCATCAAGGATCGCGACGAGGCTGCGCTCGGCAGAGGACTGAAGCACGTGCGCGAGATCCTGGACCAGCGAGTGAAGGCTCGCCGCCTGACGACCACCGATCGAGATCTGAAGATGGCGCGGATCACCGCCACGACCAGCTACGACGGCTTCGACGCGGTCGATTTGGTGATCGAGGCCGTGTTCGAGGACCTGAATTTGAAGCGCCAAGTGCTCGCTGAGGTCGAACAACGCACGGAAAAAACAGCCATCTTTGCCTCCAACACCTCGTCCCTGCCGATCGCGCGGATCGCGGCTGGGGCGCGCCGCCCCGAGCAGGTGATCGGCATGCACTACTTCTCGCCCGCGCACAAAATGCCGTTGCTCGAGGTGGTGATCACGGACGCCACCGCAGCCAAAGTGATCGCGAGCTCGGTCGAGTTCGGCAAGCGCCAAGGCAAGACCGTGATCGTGGTTCGTGATGGCGCAGGGTTTTACACGTCGCGCACGCTCGGTCCGTACTTGAACGAGGCATCGTTTTTGCTCGCCGAGGGCGTGCCCATCGAGCAAATCGACGCGGCGCTCGTCGCCTGGGGGTTCCCGGTCGGCCCCATTGCGTTGCTAGACGAGGTGGGGATCGACGTGGCAGCGAAGGTCGGTCAGATCTTGCACGAGACATTCGGCGCGCGCATGACCCCGCCGCTCGGGATCGAAGCGCTGTTGAAGGACGAGCGATTCGGCAAAAAGAATCAGCGCGGCTTCTATCGTTACGCTGGGGACGAGAAAGGTCAGCGCGCCGTCGACGCCAGCGTTTACTCCCTGCTCGGGGTAGAGCCGACGCGCCCGCTGCCCGCCGAAGAGATCGCGCAACGCTGCACGCTGCAAATGGTCAACGAGGCTGCGCATTGCTTCGGCGAGGGCATTCTACGCAGCGCGCGCGACGGCGACGTGGGGGCGATCTTCGGGCTTGGCTTTCCTCCCTTTCGCGGCGGGCCGTTTCACTACGTCGACGCCGTAGGCGCCGCGGATGTCGTCCGGCGCCTGGAGAGCTACCGAACCTCGTTCGGTCCGCGCTTCAAGCCTGCCCCGGTGCTCGTGGAAATGGCGAAAACGGGCGCTAGCTTCTACGGCCCAGGGGCGGTCTCCGCCGGGCAACAGCGCGTTTGAAGCGCGCGAGGTGAGCGTTCACCCCGCGCGTCTCGCGGGTAGATGCCGTAGCGCTGGTTACTTGTTGGGTTGCGGCGTCATCCGCAAATAGGGCCGGAGCTCTTGGTGTCCCTTGGGGAAGCGCTGCTTGATTTCTGCGGGATCGGTGATGCTCGGCACGATCACGCAATCATCGCCGTCCTTCCAATCAGCGGGGGTAGCCACCTTGAAGTTGTCGGTCAACTGCAGCGAGTCGATCACGCGCAAGATCTCGCTGAAGTTTCGACCGGTGCTCGCCGGGTAGGTGATGGTGGCGCGAATTTTTTTATTGTTGTCGATGATGAATACCGAACGAACGGTCAATGTGTCGTTCGCTTCGGGGTGGATCATGTCGTACAGCTTGGCGACTTTGCGATCCGCGTCGGCCAAGATCGGAAAATTCATCTTGGTGTCTTGGGTCTGCTCGATATCCGGCACCCACCGCAGGTGCGACGCCGCGTCGTCCACGCTGACCGCGATCATCTTGACGTTGCGCTTGTCGAACTCTTGCTTGAGCTTCGATGCTCGGCCGAGCTCCGTAGTACAGACCGGCGTGAAGTCCTTGGGGTGCGAGAACAACACTGCCCAGCCGTTGCCGATGTAGTCATGGAATTTGATTTTGCCTTCGGTCGAGTCCTGCTCGAAGTCTGGCGCGATGCTACCGATGTGAAGTCCCATGTGATCTCATCCTCCCGTGAGCGTGAGAGTATGACGCTCCCGTCTGCCTCTGCCCACGGGCAATCGTCCCCGAGCGGATCCGGCGGTCGAGTTTTGGGCTGAGGAATAATCCGATTGATATCGAGTGGTTATGAAACCCGTGGCGTTCTTGCTCGAGCGCTCGAAATGCCCGGATTGCCTGCTCGTGCCGGCCTCTCTAGGGCTAGACTCGAACGCGCTTTGCAGTTTCGGTCCAGCCTGCTGCTCCTGCATGCGATTTTTGCGTTCTCGTTCGCGAACTGCAAGCCTTCAGCCGGCAGCTCGTGCGACAAGGGCGAGGCGCGCTGCCTCGATGCGAAGCGCGAGCTGGTTTGCCAAGCCGGCCATTTCATCGAGTCGCCATGCAGCGGCCCGGGCGGCTGCCGCCTGACGGAGAAGGGAACGAGCTGTGACTTCAGCGGCAACCAGGCGGGCGATCCCTGTAGCAGCGACGATGAAGGCGCGGCGAGCTGCAGCAACGAGGATGCCATGCTCGCTTGTCACGGCGGACGTTACGCGCGCGTACCTTGCCGCGGTTCACGCGGCTGCGTGAACGCGGAGGGCCGCGCCCTGTGTGATACATCGAGCGCCGAGCCAGGGGATGCTTGCCAGAGCGAGAGTCAGAAGGCCTGCTCGGTCGATGGCTCACAGGTCCTGATCTGCAAGCAACACACGATGCAGCGCTTTTACCAGTGCCGTGGCCCAAACGGCTGCGCTTCGTCGAGTGGCAAGCTGAACTGTGACACCTCGCTCGCCAAGCTCGGCGACGCTTGCGACAAAAAGCTCGAAGGACTGGCGTTCTCGTGCAGCTTGGACGAACGAGCGATCTTGGTCTGCAAAGGCGGCGCGTTCGTGCTCGATGAGGCCTGCAAAGCGGGCCACAAGTGCCGCGTGACCTCCGCCAGTACGAAGTGCGAATAGCCTGGAAATGCGCGGTTCCCAGTCAGCTGAGCGAGATCACCACCTTGCCGAATTGCTGACCGCTCGCGGAGTACTCGAAGGCTGCTCGTGCATCGTCGAACTCGAACAAGCGGTCGATCTGCGGGCGCAAAGCGTGGCTCGTGACCAACTCGAGCAAGTGCAGGAACGTCTGCCGGCTGCCCACGAACACGCCCTGAATGCGTATGTCTTGCATCAAGATCGGGCGCAGATCGAGCTCAGGTCGTGCGCCGGACAGCACGCCGATCACGCTCAGGCTGCCGCCCAGACGGAGCGCGCGCACGCTCTGTTCGAGCGTCCCTGCGCCGCCGACCTCCAGCACGTGGTGAGCACCCTCGCCACCGGTGAGTGTTCGCACGGCGTTGCCCCAGTCGGCGGTGAGCGATGTATCGATGCCGTGGTCGGCGCCCAGCGCGATCGCGCGCGCCGTTTTCTGCGAGCTGCGGCTAGTGAGGATCACGCGCACGCCGAGCGCCCGCGCGATTCCCAGCGCGGCCAGCGAAACGCCGCCCGTACCCAAGCAGACCAGCCATTGCCCCGCCGAAAGCTGCGCGAGCTCGACCAAGGCTCGATATGCCGTCACGCCCGCGCACGGCAAGCACGCGGCTTCGGCCCAGCTCAGGTGCTCGGGCACCGGCACCAGCGCGTCCGCGTCTGCCACGAAGTATTCCGCCAGCGTGCCGTCGAGCGGCCCGCCGAGCGCGCTGCGGCGAGCGGCGTGGGTCAGCGGCCCGCGCTGCCAAAGCCCGGCAAATATCGGGCACACGCGCTCACCTTTGCGAAACTCGTGCACTTCCGGGCCGAAGTCGACGACTTCGCCGGCCGCGTCCGAACAAACGATCAGCGGCAATTTTTGGCGCGGGTTGTATTCGCCTCGCACCATCATCACGTCCCGCGCGTTGAGCGACACCGCGCGCACGCGAATCACGACTTGGCGCGGCCCCGCGCTCGGCACAGCGCGCTGCTCGATACGCAGATTTTCGAAGCCAAAGCCGGGGTTCAGGCACCAGACGCGCATCTTGGCAAGATCGTGGCCGACGCTGCCACGTGTCAAGCCAATTTCAGTTGCCCGCTAGTGCAGCAGCAGGCGCTCGATGGCCGACAAACGCGTGTACGCTTCGGCGTAGCCGGTTTTCCGGAGCCGGATCTGATCGTGCAAGAAGCGACGAACCGCGCCAAGCTTAATGCGATCGAGATTCGCCAAGCTCGGCTGCGAAAATAGCTCCGAGAGGCGCGGGAACTGCGCGGGCGGCGTAGCGTCGAGCAAGCCCGAGAGGCGTCCGAGATCGTCGTCGTCGTCGCCCAAGGCGCGCACCAGTTCGTTGCCGGCGCGCTCAGGATCTCGTTGCCAAAGGCACTTGAACAGCGCGGGACTCTCGATGCCACGCTCCAGAGCGTCCGTGAGCACGAAGTCGGGGGCCAGCGCGAACGCGCGAGCGTCGTCAGCTCGAGCCGGCGCGGTATCGAGTGCAGCGACGAAGGCGCGCCACTGTGCGTCAGCGAAGCTTTCGTAGGGAATGTCCGTGGCGCGTGCGTCGCACAGCAGGGCTTCCAGGAGATCGGCCGGGATATGAGGCCAAAACCAGCGCGAGTGGACGGAGTCGGTGGCCAAGAAATCGGCGCCGAGCGCGGGCCGCTGAGCGTCGTCCCAGGCTTCCCAGATGGCGCTGGCCACGGCAGAAAAGGGCACGCCGCGTTCGCTTGCCAGAGCCAAAAGCGCCGGCAACCCGAGCACGTGGTCGGTGATGCCGAGCACCGTGCTCCAGCCGAGCACGCCGTGCATCACTTCGTCCAAGATCACCGAGGGTCGCTCGAGGATCTCCGGTGAGTCCAGCGCGCCGAGCGCGCCGACTTCCGAGCGCAGCCGCGAGATCAGTGAAAACGCGCGTAAGACCCACGGCCGGTCAGCCTCGTTCGTGGGCAAGTCGCGCGCGATGATCGCGCACAGCGCGCGCAGCTTCGGGTGCGCTTCGCGTGCCTTCCACGGCCGGAGCAGCGGGTGGCGGCGACCGGCGCGTTGCCCGAGCTCACTGCTGATCGAAAACGCCGCCAAGTACCAGATGCCGCGCGTCAACAGCGCGTCGCGCTCGGGATCTGGATACTCGATGCGCGGGCAGGGCAGCTGGTCGGGAAATTCCAAGCGAGCTTCCAAGACTTCGTCCCAGAGCGCTTCGAGCGAGTCCGAGCTGAGTTCGGCGCCCGCGAGTAGGGCCACGCCGGCGGCGCGAAACGTCATTTCTACGGCAGCGATGTGACCTGCGCTATCGCCGCCCTCCAATTCGAGCACGCCTTCGATGAAAGCGCTGCCGCGATCCGAAAGACGCTGCACGAGTTCGCGCGCGACGCTCGGCGCGGCGTGACCCCTGAGCAATGCCTCGCCGAAGTCATCGGCCACGCCGCTAACCAATGCGCGCGTCGCGTCCAAACGCAGCGCGTTGGAAAACCAGCGCGGACCGAAGGCTAGACGAGATTCGGGGGCGGTCGCTCTCGGCTGGCTGGTCGCTTCTCGCAGCAGCTCGGCGCGTTGCAACGCACGTACGATGCGAAATGCACCGGGCGGGATCTTGCGCGCCGCCTTCTCGATGTCGGACGGGCGGATCCCGGAATCCACGCGACTGAGTGAGAGCCTCATCCAGTCCAAATCAGCATCCCGCTGGTGCTCGAGTGGCACGAGCTCGAGCCAGCTCTCGAGTGAACGCGGTTCGTCCCACGCGGCGTCCGAATCGGCGAGCAAGCGGTGCCCGAGCCCGACCAAGACCTCGTAGCCGTTGCGCTTCAACCACGCGGCATGGGCCGCTTCTGGATCGAGCGTGGCCACCAGGCGGTCGCGGCAAAATCGCTCCGCCAGCTTTTGCGGCGACTTTCCGCGCAAGGCCTGAGCGCCGTGTTCGTCTGCCAACCCGCATAAGCCCAACGCGGCGCCCAGGCCATCGAGGATGCCGCTGTCGTGCATCTCGCCGCGCAACCACTGGCGCGTGAGCGCGGCATCGAAGCGCCCGTCCGTGGGCAGGCGCGCAGCGACCCAATCCACCAGCTCGTCCAGGTAGGTATCGACGGCCGGGGAAGTGAGCACCTGCCAGGTCGGGTTGTGCGGCTCGAAGTCGCCCGCGATGCACAGGTCAGGGCGTGGCGCGTTGGGTAAGGGCAGCGCGTGTTGCGCATGCAGCTCGATGAACACCGGGCCACGTTCGGGGAGCTGCTTCTGGGCTTCTTCGAAGGTGGAAGCTTCGACCACGTGAGCCAGCCCTCGGGCCTGCAGAAATCTGCCGACCAGCGAGCGCCCAGAGCCGCTCGGAGCGCGCCAAAAGGTGCTGTTGTAGGCGCCCGGCTTGAGCACGGTTGGGGGCAGCCCGGGACAGAGCGGTTCATCCACCAGATCCAACGCCCGGGCATAGCGGAGGGAGGTCAGTCGCAAGCGGCGCAGATCTCCGCGCGCGCTGCTGCCGCCGACTTGGCCACCCGGTGCTCTCAAGTCGTCGAGGGGCACCCCCAATACTTTGGAGAGCACTCGCTGCACACCGACTCGTTCGGCCAACCAGTCCGCTTCTTGATTGCGGTCCAGCTTGCTGAAGATGCTCGCCAGCGAGCGCTCCGCCATGCGCGACTCGGCCGGCCATTCCCCGTTTTCGAGCGCTGCTCGGGCGAGGTCGCCGTAGCTCCGGCAGCCCGAATCTGACTGATCCATTAGATCGCGCAGCCAGCCCATCAGTTTGCCTCGAAAAGCTCGCGCATCTAGCTTAGATTATTGGTGGATAATGCAAAAATATGCAAGTTCGCGTCAGAATCGTGGCGTGTTCGGGCATCAATTCTCCCCAGTCGAGAGGGTGGGGTCAGTCGTTTTCATTGGGATACGGTGCAGAGTGCAGCGCGCAGGACAGCGAGCTGGTCGGCACAAACTCGGATCGCGCTGTCCCTCCTGTGCCAAGAGTAGATGTGCCATTCGGCACAAGTATCCAGAAATGTCTATGCATTACTAGGTGATGCGATATGGCACGTGCCGTGCAGTCTGTCGGGCAGTAATGGCGCATCGCTCACCCCGCGTAGGCACTCCGCTGGGCATCCGTGCGCTCGGTTCGGTGCCTTCGCTGCCGGCCCGTTCTCGCGCGAGCAATCCGTATCGCCCCCGAGCGCCGGGCGCAGCGAACAAATTGGGGTCAGTTCGGCCGGCGGGGACGCGGAACTCAAAGGCTGGGCGGCGAGCAGACGCAAGTGACTCCACGTCCGGCTGGAAGACCGAAGCCGCGCGCTGTCACTCGGCTCAATGGCCGGTGGCGGGGCAGGCGAGTAGTGGGCGAGGTCCCTTCGGTGAACACCACGACGGACCAGGCTTCGCGCGAGCCCGCTTTCGTCTGCCGGCCAGGACGGCAGCTTCAAAGCCGCAGCAGCTGCTCGGTGTCCGAACGTGAGCGTCATGGCGGGACGGAGGTTTTCCAACTCGGCGACTCGCTGAGGAGCAGCACTCACGGCGCCGCGCGAACGGTCGGGGGACCGGGGGGAACGCGTTCGATCGGCGCTCGGTGGTGGGGATCTTGGGGGGACGTGACCAGGGGGGACCGAGCCACACTCAACGCGAGTTTGGCTCGGTTTTTTTTTGCGCGTCGGTGCGCCCAATACCCAAGCCATCGCTCGCCGTTGCGTCTGACATGCGAGATGGCTGAACTGTGTGAAAGCTCAGGGCTACATTCGCTCGCGTCTTTGCGCGAGCACGAGAAGAGGCGCGCTCAGCAGCAAGCAGAAGCCGCGCGCGCTCGTGCGGAGGCCGAGCAGCGTGCGCGAAAGGAGGCGGAACGCGCAGCCGCACGCGTCGAGCACGAGCGCCGGCTCGCGGAGCGCGCAGCGCTCGAGTCTGCAGAGTCCGCGCAGCGCGCGGAGCTATCGCAGCTCGAGAGCGCGCAGCGCGCGGAGTTCGAGCGCGCCGAGGGCTTACTTCGAGCGAGCGCCGAGCTGAGGTTGGAGCTCGAGCGCGAGCGCGAGACTCGACAGAGGGTAGAGTTGGGGCTCACCTCACGGCTGCTTCGTCAGCGGCTTTTGTCCAGCGCTTCGGCAGCGCTGTGCGTGGGCGGCTGGCTGGCTGCGGCCGGCTTGTACTTCGGCGGCCTGCGGCCGAGCGCCGAGCGCGCGCTGGCTACAGCCCAGCAATCGCTGCTGAGCGAACGCCGAACGCGGACCGAAGCGGAAGAGCGAGGAGCCCGCTCGATGCGTCGTGCTGACGAGCTGAGCTCGCGCGTCGGCACCCTCGAGCAAGCTTTGCGTGAAGAACGTGAGCGCCGCGCCGCGGCGCTACCTGCACCAGGCGCCCTGCGAACGCCACTGAAGACGCGCGAGCCGCGCTTCCTACCCCCGGTCAAACCGTGCAGAGACGATGGTGATCCGCTGAACCCGTGCCTGAAGCGCTGATCAGGCGCTTTCGACCACGCGGCGCAGGCTATCCAGCAAAAACAGCTCAGTCTCGTCGAAACCCGCGGCGTGAGCGCCGATTTTCGCGACATAGCTCTCGAGCGCCAGCAGATTCGGATATAGGCCTGCCTGAACCAAGGTATGGATCACGTTCACTGCGGGCTCGGGCAAGGGGCGATTGAGCAGCTGATACAACGTGACGGCGTAGTTCATGAACGCGGCGCTGCGCGTCGCGCCCGCAAAGCGAGCCGCCGAGACCACGATGTGCTCCGCCAGTTCGAGCCCACTCGGGTGCTCTTCCAATAACAGCTCGTGAACGCGCATGAGGATCGGACCGAGTCTGCGCTCTGCTTCGATCGTGTCGCCCACGTTGAGCGCCTCGTCGAGGATGACGACCGCGGCCGCCAGTGAGTCACTACCCGGGGGATTGCTGCTCGGGCGCCGCGACACGGGCGCGGCGGCACGCTGCGTGCTCGACTCTGGCAGGTCCAAGCGCATGTTCGGCCGCTGAGCGAGGGCAGGCGGGCGGCTCGGATGCAGTCGCTCCTCCAGCAGCGTGGTCTTGTCCGTGCCGCTCAAGGTGTCGCCCGTGAGCCGGTAGCGGTTCGGTTCGAGGGCTGCCTCTGGGGCGAGGTCGACCAGCTCCAGCTCGTGGCTGCAAATGCGTACGACGTCACCGCCGCGCAATTCACGCGGGCCGTGAATGCGCTCGCCGTTCACGTGCACGCCGTTTTGGCTGCCCAGATCTTCGATGACGATCTGTGTCGGGCTGACCCACAGCCTCGCATGCCGGCGCGATACGGCTGGATCGCTGATCGAAAGCTCGCACTCCGGGCTGCGGCCCAAGTACAACTTGCCCGCGCGCAGCGTGATCAGGGCTTGCCGGTAGCGTAGCTTCGTCGCTACCGCTTCACCGACGAACCGCTGCTCACTGACCGGGTCGGTCGGCTCGGGGAACGGTGGTTGGTCGGGGCGGGCCACTTCGATCGAAACCTTGATCGAGTTAGCATTGCACTACCTTCGACCAAGTCACAACGATCCTTTGACGCTCTCCGCCGACTTTGAACACGTTTTTAGTGTGCGCGGACCACGCGGCGCGAGCTCGGCAGCGCACAGCGCACACTCACTCGAAGGCACCGCACGCTCGCCAGAAGGGTCTGGCAGGACGTCAAAATTGCGTACAGCTTGGAATCGCGCGCGCTCAGCCCCACCACTTCGATAACCGAGAGTGAGTCTTCGCGGGCCGATGCGCATAGTGCGATATGTCGTTGTACACGACCAAACGCGCGCGAACCGGATCTCTGAAGTCGAGTGCGTTCAGGCACGCCGGAGATTGATCGAGTCGATCGCGATAACCGCGCGCGTCGATGCCGAGCAGGCTGCACAGCACCAGCCGAATCGTGGCCTTGTGCGAAACGATGGCGACGGTCCTGTCGGTATTCGCCACCACGATGCGGCGTAGCACCGGTAGTGCGCGGGCCATGACGCTGAGTCCGGACTCTCCTCCTTTGGGGGCAAAGGTGAACGGATCGGCTTCCCAGCTCTCGTACTCGTCCGGGAAACGCTGCTCGACCTCGCGACGGGTCAGCTGTTCCCAGTGACCGTGATCGATCTCGCGCAGACCCGCGTCGGTGGTCACCGGTAGCCCGTGCGGCGCGGCGACGAAATTGGCCGTCGCGATCGTGCGTTGCATGGGGCTCGCGTAGACCGCGGCGATCTCTGCTTCGGCCAAGCGCTCGCCCAGCGCGCGAGCCTGCTGCTGTCCCTCTTCCGAAAGCGCGACGTCGGTCGCGCCAGCGAAGCGATCCTCGGCACTGAGCACCGTCGCTCCGTGCCGAATCAGCAGCACCCGCGTCGTCATCGCCCGTGCTTCGACTGCGTGAGCTGGGCGAGGTCGCGCACGGCGCCACGCGCGGCGCTGGTCGTCATCAGCGCGTAAGCTTGCAGCGCCGTCGACACGTAGCGATCCCGATTTGGGCGGAACGCGTCGCGGCCACGCGCCTCGGCCGCCTCGCGGCGCTTGGCCATGGTGCGGTCGTCGACCAAGAGGTCGAGGCGGCGGTTCGGGATGTCGATCAAGATGCGGTCACCTTCTTCGATCAGCGCAATCGCGCCGCCCTCGGCCGCTTCCGGTGAGACGTGGCCGATGCTCAACCCCGACGTGCCACCGCTGAACCGCCCATCGGTGATCAACGCGCAGGCTTTGCCCAAACCCTTGCCCTTCAAGAACGACGTCGGGTACAGCATCTCTTGCATGCCCGGGCCGCCTTTGGGCCCCTCATAGGTGATGACCACGACGTCGCCCGGCTTGATCTGATCGGCCAAGATGGCGTCGCAGGCCGCGTCTTGAGAGTGGAACAACCGCGCCGGGCCTTCGAACTTCCAGACCGACTCATCCACGCCAGCGGTCTTCACGATGCAACCGTCGACTGCGATGTTGCCGTACAGCACCGCCAAGCCGCCTTCGGTCGTGTAAGCGTGGGGCACGTCGCGAATGCAGCCCTTTTCTAGGTCCGCGTCGATGCTCGGGAAGTACTTGTCTTGCGAAAACGCGGTTTGTGTCCGCACGCCACCGGGCGCCGCGAGCGCGCGCTGCTTGGCCGCGGCGGTCGCGGTCGGTCGGTGCACGTCGTTCTGAGCGATGGCTTCGCCCATCGACTTTTCGTGCACGGTGTGCACCTCGCGGTGGATCAGCCCGGCTTGGTCGAGCTGGCCGAGGATCGTGAAAATGCCGCCGGCGCGGTGCACGTCTTCCACGTGATAGCTGGAAGAGGGCGCCACTTTGCAGATGCTGGGCGTCTTGCGGGACAGGCGATCGATGTCCGACATCTTGAAGTTCACGCCGGCCTCTTCGGCGATGGCCAAGATGTGGAGCACGGTGTTGGTCGAGCCGCCCATGGCGATATCCAGCGTCATCGCGTTCTCGAACGCGTCGAAGGTCGCGATATTGCGCGGCAGGACCGTGGCGTCGCCATCGAGGTAAAAACTTTTGGCCATGTGCACGATGCGCTCGCCAGCCGCGGCGAACAGCTCCCAGCGTCGAGCGTGCGTCGCGAGCAAGGTGCCGTTGCCCGGCAGCGCCAGGCCGAGCGCCTCGTTCAGGCAGTTCATGCTGTTGGCGGTGAACATGCCCGAACAGGAGCCGCAGGTCGGACAAGCCGAGCGTTCCATCTCCTTCAGCTCGGCGTCGCTCACCTTGGAGTCGCTGGAGGCGATCATCGAGTCGATCAGGTCGAGCTTGCGCACCAAAGCCTTGCCGTCACGGTCGTGGGTGCCGACGATCTTGCCGGCTTCCATCGGACCGCCGGAGACGAAGATCGTCGGTACGTTCAAGCGCATGGCCGCGAGCAGCATGCCGGGCGTGATTTTGTCGCAGTTGGAGATGCACACCAGCGCGTCGGCGCAATGCGCGTTGACCATGTACTCAACGCTGTCGGCGATCAGATCGCGGCTGGGCAGTGAATAAAGCATGCCGCCGTGCCCCATCGCGATGCCGTCATCGACGGCGATGGTGTTGAACTCCACGCCCCAGCCGCCTGCCGCGTCGATCACCTTCTTCACCCGCTGCCCGACGTCGTGCAGGTGCACGTGGCCGGGAACGAACTGCGTGAAGCTGTTGGCGATGGCGATGATCGGCTTGTCGAAGTCCGCGTCTTTCATCCCGGTAGCGCGCCAAAGAGAGCGTGCGCCGGCCATGTTGCGGCCTTGAGTCGTGGTGCTGCTGCGGTAAGTCATCAGGCCGAAGAGCCTAGCTCGCTTGGCTACCGTTGTCCTCCGGAACGGCTGTTTTGTCGCTCCGGCGCGGGCCGCCCTGGGGCAGTTACGTCAGCGTTTTGGGCTGCGCTTTTGGCCGCCGACGCGCAGCGAGGCGGACTTGGCGTTGCCTTCGGCCTGCGCTTTCCGCTTCGCGGAGCCCGCCTTGGCCGTTTGGGCCTTGGCCTTCTTGGCGGCTTTGGCCTTCTTGGGGTCGGGCTGAACCTGCTCTGCGAGGCCTTTGGGGGCAACGGCGCAGTAGCTCTCCTTCACCCAGTCTCGAAGCATTTCGAAGGACGCTTGCGAGTCGTCGTCGAGCTTGGCGCTCACCCAGCCGCTCTTGCCGAGACCGTAGCCCGTCGGTGAACTGAACGGCAAGCGCAGCGCGCTCTTGTTCGAGTTGGGCAACTTCACGCTCAGCCCGAAGTGCTCGGTGTCCATGTCGCGACCCAGAAATACGAACACCTTGTTCTTTACCTTCACCACGCGTTCGCCCCAGGGCATGTCCTCGTGGGCCTCGGGCAGAGCGAGCGCAAACTCTCGCAGCTTGGCGCGCACGGTTCGAACGTGATTCGGCATGCTGCGAGTCTAACTCAGTGCTCTCGGCCGAGTCGAGTCGAGTCCAGCTTGCGACTTCGGGCGAGCCCTCACTCGCCTTGCGCAGCGGCGGGTTCGAGCGGGCTGGCGTGGACGGGATGCTGCCTTTTGCGCGTGAAACGGTCGAGCGAAAGGTACGTCACGGGCGTCGTGAACAGCGTCAGGAGCTGCGACAAGATGAGCCCGCCGACGATCGCGATGCCGAGCGGACGCCGCAGCTCCGAGCCGATCCCGCTGCCGAAGGCCAAGGGCAGCGCTCCCAGCAAGGCGGCGGCGGTGGTCATCAAGATTGGCCGAAAGCGCAGTAAGCAGGCCTCGCGGATGGCGTCGTGCGCGGACAGGTCGCGGGTTTGCCTGGCTTCGATCGCAAAGTCGATCATCATGATCGCGTTCTTCTTCACGATCCCGATCAACAAGATCAGGCCGACCAGCGCGATCACGTTGAACTCCGTCTTGAACAAGAGCAGCGCGAGCAGCGCGCCGACGCCCGCCGACGGGATGGTCGACAAGATCGTGATCGGGTGAACGTAGCTTTCGTAAAGTACGCCGAGCACGATGTACACGGTCAGGAGCGCGATCAAGAGCAGCGTGGGCTGGCTCGAGAGCGAGTCCGAGAAGGCCTGCGCCGTGCCTTGAAATGCGGCGCGGATGCTGGGTGGCATGCCGATTTCCCGCTCTGCGACGTCGATCGCTTTCATCGCGTCGCCCAGGGATTTGCCGGGCGTTAAATTGAAGGACAAGGTCGTCGCTGGGAACTGCCCTTGATGGTTGATTGAAAGCGGCGTGTAGGTGACGGCGGCGCGCGTGACCGCAGGCAGCGGGACCTGCGCGCCGCCGGGGGCGCCCACGAACAAGTCCTTCAGGCTCTCTGGTCCGACCTGGAATTCGGGCTTGGCCTCCAGCACCACGCGGTACTGATTGAGCGGGCCATACATGGTGGCGATTTGGCGCTGGCCGTAGGCGTCGTAGAGCGCGCTGTCGATCGCCGCCGGTGACAACCCGAGGCGGGCCGAGGTATCGCGATCGATGTTCAGCGCCAGGGTGAGCCCAGAAGTTTGTTGGTCCGAGTTCACGTCCTTCAAGATCGGGATTTTCTTGAGCCGGTCCCTGACTCGCGGCGCCCAATCCCGCAGCTCGTCGAGGTCCGCATCCTGCAGCGTGTACTGGTACTGTGTGCGCGAAGAGCGCCCGCCCACACGCACGTCTTGGACGGCCTGCATGAACAGATTGACCCCAACCAAATTCGCGAGCTTCGGTCGCAACCGTGCGATCACCTGATCGGCGGAGGCCTCACGCGGGGGCATCGCCTTCAGATCGACGAACACGGTGCCCGTGTTGCCGGTCGAGCCGTTGCCCGAACCGATGAACGAAACCACGTTGGCGACGTCTGGGTCAGCCTGTACGATCTGATTGACGGCCAGCTGGCGCTCACGCATCGTCTTGAAGGAAACGTCTTGCGGAGCTTCGGAGAAGCCCGTGAGCTGCCCCAAATCTTGCTGCGGAAACAGGCCCTTCGGCAAGATGATGAACAGGAACACGCTCAGGCCGATCGTGCCCAGCTGCAGCAATTGCACCAGCCGCTGGTGGCCGAGCACCCAATCGAGCGCGTGCTCGTATCCCCGCAGGAGCGCCGCAAACGCCCGCTCCGAGGAGGTATAGAGACGGCCGCGTGCGTGGTCTTTGTGGCGCAGCAGGCGCGAGCACATCATGGGGGTGAGCGTCAGCGAGACCAGCGCCGAAAAGCCGATCGCGATGCTCAGAGTCACCGCGAACTCTCGGAACAGCCGACCCACGATCCCGCCCATCAACAGCAGCGGGATGAAGACTGCGAGCAGCGAGGCCGTGATCGACAAGATCGTGAAGCCGATCTGCTTGGCGCCTTCTAGCGCGGCGTCGAGCGGGCGTTTGCCCTGCTCGATGTAGCGCGTGATGTTCTCGGTAACCACGATGGCGTCGTCGACCACGAAGCCCGTCGAGATGGTCAACGCCATCAGCGAGAGGTTGTCGAGGCTGTAGTCGAGCAGGTACATCACGCCGAAGGTGCCGACCAAGGACAGCGGCACGGCCACGCTCGGGATCAGGGTGGCGCGCACGCTGCGCAGGAACACGAACACCACGCCCACCACGAGCAGCACGCTGAGCAGCAAGGTCTTTTCGACGTCTCGCACCGAGCCTTTGATCGATTTGGTGCGTTCGACGGCCACGACCACGTTGATCGCCGGTGAGATCGACTTCACGAGCTCCGGGATCAACTTCGTCACCCGCTCGGTGGTTTCGATGATGTTGGAGCCGGGTTGGCGTCGAATGATCAACAAAACCGCGCGCTTACCGTTGTGCCACGCGGCGACTCGGTTGTTCTCGACGTCGTCGAACACGTCCGCCACTTGCTCCAGGCGAACGGGCGCACCATCGCGGTAGGCGATCACCACCGAGCGAAATGCGTCTGCGCCGAACAGCTGATCATTGGCGCCGATGATCGTGGTTTGCTGGATACCCGCGATGCTGCCTTTGGCTTCGTTGGCGGTGGAGGCGGCGACCGCGACGCGCAGATCGGCCATGCTCAAGCCCATGCCCGCGAGTGCCTTGGGGTCGGCTTGGATGCGCACCGCGGGCTGCTGCCCGCCGCCGACCGTGACCTGCCCCACGCCGGGCACCTGCGAGATCTTTTGCGCCAAGATGCTGTTGCCCGCCTCGAACACCTGGGCGAGCGGCAGCGTGTCCGAGGTCATGGACACGATCATCACCGGAGAGTCTGCCGGGTTGACCTTGCGGTAGGTCGGGCGGAACGGCAGATTCGTGGGCAGCTCACCGCCCGCGGCCGCGATCGCCGCCTGCACGTCGCGTGCGGCCGAATCCACATCCCGATCCAGATCGAACTGGAGCGTGATGTTGGTCGTGCCGAGCACGTTCGTGGACGTGATCTCGGTCACCCCGGCGATGCGCCCGAAGCGTCGCTCGAGTGGCGTCGCCACGGACGAGGCCATGGTCTCCGGGCTCGCGCCGGGCAAGCTGGCAGTGATGGAAATCGTCGGGAAATCCACGCGCGGCAGCGGCGAAACGGGCAGCAAGGTGTACGCCCACGCGCCAGCGAGGAGCACGCCGATCGCGAGCAGCGTGGTCGCGATCGGACGCCGAATGAACGGCCCAGCGATGCTTCCCCCGTCGGAGCCCGCGGAGCGCGTCATGTCGCTTCCGGGGCGGGCCCCGCGGGGTCTGTTCCGGGCGCGCGCGAGGCGCGCTTGTGACGTGAAAAATAGCGGCCGAGTCGATCCATGTACAGGTAGATGACCGGCGTCGTGTACAGAGTGAGCACTTGCGAGATCAAGAGCCCGCCGACGATGGCGATACCGAGGGGGCGACGCAGCTCGGAGCCGGAGCCCGAGCCGAGCGCCAGCGGTAAGCCACCGAGCAACGCGGCCAAGGTCGTCATCATGATCGGCCGAAAGCGCAACAGGCACGCTTGATGGATCGACTCCTCGGGCGACATGCCGTGCTCGCGTTCGGCCTCCAGCGCGAAATCGATCATCATGATCGCGTTCTTCTTGACGATGCCGATCAAGAGGATGATTCCGATCAGCGCGATCACGCTGAACTCACTGCCGCAAATCATCAGCGCCAGCAGCGCGCCGATGCCGGCGGAGGGCAGCGTCGAGAGGATCGTGATCGGGTGGATGTAGCTTTCGTACAGCACGCCCAGCACGATGTAGACCGTGACCAGAGCGGCCAAAATCAACAGCGGTTCGCTTTCGAGCGAGTCCTTGAACGCCTTGGCCGTGCCGCTGAAACCAGCGCGGATCCCGGCAGGGAGGCCGATTTCGTCCTCTGCTCGGTGGATCGCTTCCACGGCGTCGCCGAGCGAGCCCTTCGCTAGATTGAAAGACAAAGTGACGGCCGGGAACTGCCCCTGGTGACTGAGCGCGAGCGGCGCGGTGGTGTGCGTCATCCGCACGAAGCTGGACAGTGGCACTTGGCTGCCGCTGGCCGAGCGCACGTACAGGCGATCGAGCGCTCGCGGATCTTCGCTCGCCTCGGGCTTCACCTCCAAGATCACGCGGTACAGGTTGAGCTGAGTGAAGATGGTCGAAATCTGTCGCTGACCGAAGGCGTCGTAGAGCGTGTCGTCGATCAGCTGCGGTGAGATCCCGAGCCGTGAAGCCGTGTCGCGATCGATCTCGAGGCTGAGCTGCGGGCCAGCGGCTTGTTGATCGCTGGTCACGTCGGTGAGCTCGGGCAGCGTGCGAATCTTGGCCAGCATCTTGCCGGACCACTCCTCGAGCTCCTTGCCGTCGGCGTCCTCCATCGTGTACTGGTACTGAGTGCGGCCGACCCGGCTGTCGACTTGCAGGTCCTGCACCGACTGCAAGTGCGTGGCGACGCCGGTCACCTGAGCCAGTAGCGGCTTCAAGCGAGCGATCACTTCGTCACTCGTCGACTCGCGATCGCCACGGGGCTTCAGCGTGATCGACAGGCGGCCGCTGTTCACGGTTGCGTTCGTGCCATCGGCGCCGATGAACGACACGACGTGATCCACGTCCGGATCTCGGCGCACGATGTCCGAAATCTGAGTTTCGAGCTGCATCATGCGCGGAAACGAGACGTCCGCGCCGGCCTCGGTGACGCCGACGATCAGCCCCGTGTCTTGCTGCGGGAAGAAACCCTTGGGCACGATGAAGGCCATGAACAGCGTCAGCAGCAAGGTGGCGATGGTCGCGATCAGCGTCGTGCGCTGGTGCCGGAGCACCCATTTCAGCCCTAGGTCGTACAGCGCGACCAGGCCATCGAACGCCTTCTCCGACCCGCGATGGAACGCGCTGCGCGAAGACAGCGGCGGCTCGGGGCGCAGCAGGAACGCGCACATCATCGGCGTCAGGGTCAAAGACAAGACCGCAGAGACGGCGATCGCGACGCTGAGCGTGACCGCGAATTCTCGGAACAGGCGCCCGACGATGCCGCCCATGAACAGCAGCGGGATCAGCACGGCGATCAGCGAAACCGTGAGGGACACGATCGTGAAGCCGATTTGCTTGCTGCCCTTGAGCGCGGCTTCGAACGGCGATTCGCCCTCTTCGATGTAGCGGGCGATGTTCTCGATCATCACGATCGCGTCGTCGACGACGAAGCCGGTGGAGATCGTCAGCGCCATCAACGATAAATTGTCCAGGCTGTAGCCGAGCAGGTACATCACCCCGAACGTGCCGATCAGCGACAAGGGGACGACCAGACTCGGGATGGCCGTGGCGCGAACGCTGCGCAAAAACACGTAGATCACCGCTACGACCAGGCCGATCGTGAGCAGCAGCGTGAATTCCACGTCCTCCACCGAGGCGCGCACGGTCTCGGTCCGATCGCTCAGCACCTTGGTTTGAATGTTCGAGGGCAGGGACGCCTCGAGCTGCGGCAAGAGCTCCTTGACTCGGTTGGCGACCTCGATCACGTTCGCGCCCGGCTGCCGCTGCACGTTCAAGATCACGGCCCGCTTTTCGTCCGCCCAGCCCGCGAGCTCGCTATTTTCGACGCCGTCTTCCGCGGTCGCGACGTCGCGCAGCCGGATCGGCGCGCCGTTCTTGTACGCCAAGATCAGCGGCCGAAAGGCTTCGGCTTTGAACAGCTGATCGTCGGTGGCGATGGTGTAGCTCTGGCGCGGCCCGTCGAGCGTGCCCTTGGGTTGGTTCACGTTGGCGGAGGCGATCGCCGCGCGCACCTCTTCCAGGCTGAGGCCGCTACCGGCTAGCGACTCCGGATCGACCTGGATGCGAACGGCCGGTTTCGCCCCGCCGTTCAGGGTGACCAAGCCCACGCCCGATACTTGGGAGATCTTCTGTCCCAGGATCGAGTCGGCGTAGTCCGAGACTTGACTCAGCGCCAAGGTGTCCGAGCTCACGCTCAAGGTGAGGATCGGCGTGTCGGCGGGGTTGCTCTTGCTGTAGGAAGGCGGCGTCGGCAGCTGCTTCGGCAGCAAGTTGGCGGCCGCGTTGATCGCCGCCTGCACGTCTTGCTCGGCGGCGTCGATGTTCCTTTCCAGCGTAAATTGCAGGGTGATCTGCGAGCTGCCGAAGCTGCTCACGCTGGTCATCTGGGTCAGCGCCGGCATTTGCCCAAACTGACGTTCGAGCGGCGTGGTGACCGTCGCGGCCATGGTCTGTCCGCTCGCGCCCGGCATGAACGTGGAGACGACGATCGTCGGATAATCGACCTGCGGCAGCGCGGACACAGGCAGCGCGCGGAAGGCCACCAGGCCAGCGATCAGGATGCCAATCACGAGCAGCGTCGTCGCCACCGGGCGACGCACGAAGGGCTCGGAGATGTTCACGGCTGGGCTCCGCGCTTTCCTTTCGCCCCCGCGGCAGGCTGCGGCTCAGTGTCACTGGCGCTGCCCGGCGCGCCGGTCCCGTGCGCTTGCCCCGCCACGCTCGAACGCAGCGCCACTTTGGCGCCCGGCCGCAGTTGATTCTGGCCCTCGACTACGACCTGATCGCCGTCGGCGAGGCCTTTCTTGATCACCGCCCACTGATCTTGAACGGTCTCGATTTCGACCGTACGGAGGGCGGCGGTTTGATCCGGCATCACCACGTACACGAACGTGCCCTGCGGCCCGCGTTGCACGGCCGGCGCTGGCACGGACAGGGCGCCGGTGCGCGTGGCGAGCAGCAACCTTGCACGCACGAACTCGTTGGGCCAGAGCGCTTTGTCCGGGTTCGGTACGATGCCCTTCAGTCGAACCGTGGCGGTGGTCAAGCTGACTTGGTTGTCGACCAGGGTGAGTTTGCCGCGGCCGAGCAAGCGATCGCCGTCGCGGCTATAAGCCTCGATTTGCAGCCCGCCCGCGATTTCGCGGTTGATTTGGGGCAAGTTGTCTTGCGGCAGCGTGAACACGATCGCCATCGGATCGAGCTGCGTCACGACCACGATGCCGTTGGGGTCGGAGGCGTGTACCACGTTGCCTTGGTCGACTTGGCGAACGCCGGTCACGCCGTCCACGGGCGAGCGCACCTGCGTGTACGCGAGCTGTAGCTCGGCGTTCTCGATCTGCGCTTGGTCGGACTTGATGGTCCCCGCGAGCTGATCCGCCGTCGCGCGTTGGTCATCGAGCTGTTCTTGAGTCGCCAGCCCCTGCTCGTGCAGCGCGGTGTAGCGCGCCAGGTTGACCTTCGCGTTCTTGAATTGAGCCTGATCGCGGGCCAACGCGGCTTGTGCTTGGTGAAGCTGGATGGTGAACGGGCGCGGGTCGATGCGCGCCAGCAGGTCGCCCTTTTTCACCTGCTGCCCTTCTTGGAAAGCGATCGTCGTCAGAGGTCCGTCGACTTGCGGCCGAACCGTCACGGTCACGAGCGGCACTGCGTTGCCCAGGCCATCTAGGAACACCGGAACATCCCGTTTTTCGGCGCGCGCCACCACCACCGGGATTGGCCGAGCGAGCGCTGCGCCGTCGGCGGGCGCCGCGCCAGCCGTGGTCGCCTTGCGACCGCGTGCGAAAACGATCGCGCCAGCGAGCGCGAGCGCGAATATCCCTGCCAAGACCCAGCGTGTGAACTTGGGCTGTTCGACGCGTCTGGGGGCAACTTCCGAAGTCATGATTGGTCTTTGAGTCATGCGTCCGGGCAAAATCCCCGGCCTAGACAATGGAATGCCACTACTACGGCGCCCTGGCTTGCTCGAACAGCCCCCTACAAATTCGGTTGCAGAACGCGTGCAAAAGCGCCGGAATTTATTGGCAATACGAGGCGTTTCGCCCCGCGTGATTCGGGGCGTTGGTCAGGAGCTTTCGCGGAGTTCGCGCTGCCTCCGCACGAGCAGCGGACGCCGGCACCTGTGTCTGCGCCTCCGCTCTGTGTCAGTTCGTGTCCAATGAGCGGTCGAAGTGACGGCCGCGCGGCGCGCTCGGCCAGCGGCTCGCGCTCTTTGCCCCGAAGCGTACCCGACATCTACCCGCAACATGAACGGGCGGACTCTAAGGCGATGTACCCCCTCACAGATGAGGGCTCCCGCCGCGCCAGTCAACGAGGCGAACTTCTATGACCTTACCCGCCAACGCCCCCCAATCGTCCGTGCCCAAGAACGAGCCCCTGGCGCGTTTATTGGGCGTCAGGAAGCCGCTCGATGCGCAGGCGCGCTTTTGGGTAGGCGTGCTGGCCTTCGTTTTGCCTCTCTTGAGCTGGTGCGCCATCAGCTACGTGCCGTTCATCTGGCACCCACAAGTTTTGGTCTCGGATGCCGGTGACACCAAAGTGCCCGGAGAGCACAGCTATGTCGCCGTCGGCGAGCGCGTCGATCTGGACGTGGTCATCTTGCGCAATCGCGAGCTCGACGCAGCTCACGCGCGGCGCGTCTCGGGGGAGCGCGTGAACCCGATCTACCTGCAGGCGCCGCACGCCGTGGCGCGCGCCATGTTCACCGCGTTCACCACCGCTCCGGAGCGAGACGGCGACGCCTGGCTGCACGAGAGCTTGCTGCAGAGCTGCAAGGTGATTTTCTGGGGCTTCTTCTGGTCGGCCCTGATCGGTTTGCCGCTGGGCATCCTGTGCGGCACCTTCCCGTTCTTCGCGCGCTTGTTCGAACCCTTCGTCGATTTCGTGCGCTATATGCCGGCGCCGGTGTTCGGCGCGTTGGCGCTGACGGTGCTCGGCCTGCAAGACGAGCCGAAGATCGCGATCATCTTCATCGGCACCTTCTTCCAGATGGTGCTGATCGTCTCCAACACCACGCGTTCGGTAGAGGTTTCGTTGCTGCACGCGGCGCAGACGCTGGGCGCCAACAAACGGCAGTTGGTCTGGAACGTGGTCGTGCCCGGAGCCATCCCGGGCCTGTATCGCGACATGCGCATCCTGATCGGTTGGGCTTGGACCTACTTGGTCGTGGCCGAATTGATCGGTGAAAAGTCCGGCTTGAGCGCCTGGCTCTATCAGCAGCAGCGCTACCGTCACTTCGACAACGTATACGCAGCGATCGTCATCATCGGTCTGGTCGGACTTGCCACCGATCAATTCCTGGCGCTTCTTGGCCGCTACCTCTTCCCTTGGGAGACGGGTCAAACCAAGCTCGTGCGCATGATGCGCGCCGTGCGTCGGGCGTTGCCCCAACGCGCTCGGCTTGCGGGCACCTGAGACCTCCTCCGTCAGCGGTGCCAGCTCGCCCTGCGCCGCGAAAGCTACTGATTCATGTCCGATGATCGCATTCAGTTACCGAGCTACCTCGACCATAGCCCTGAAGTCGCCGAGTACTTTGCCGAGATAGACAAGCGCAAAGTGGTGCTCAGCATCGAGCACCTGTTCCGCGAGTTTCCGAGCCCCGATAGCCCGAGCGGCAAATTGGTCGCGCTGTCGGACATCAACTTCAAGGTCCGACGCAACGAGTTCATCAGCGTGATCGGCCCCTCCGGCTGCGGCAAATCCACGCTGATTCGCGTGGTGGCAGGCCTGGAAGATCCGAGCGCCGGGATCGTCGCGGTGGACGGCATCCCAGTGACGGGCCCGGGCGCGGATCGCGGCATGGTGTTCCAGAACTACACGCTCTTCCCTTGGCTCAGCGTCAGGAAGAACGTGCTGTTCGGCCCGAAGATGAAGGGCCTGCGCGACGACAAGGCCACCAAGGCAGCCGACGAATGGTTGAAGCTGGTCGGCCTGACCGATTTTGCCGACTTATACCCGGCGCAGCTCTCGGGCGGCATGAAGCAGCGGGTGGCGATTGCCCGCGCGCTGGCCAACGACCCGCGCATCTTGTTGATGGACGAGCCCTTCGGCGCGCTCGACGCTCAGACCCGCGCCAGCATGCAGGCGCACCTGCTGCGCATCTGGCAGGCGGCAGGCGTCACCATCCTGTTCATCACCCACGATCTCGATGAAGCCATCTACCTGTCCGACCGGATCGTCGTGCTCGGCGCACGCCCCGGTCGGATTCTAGAGGTCATCGACGTGCCGGTGGAGCGACCGCGCTCGCCGTCGCAGTTCCTTTCTGGCCATTTTTTGGCTACGAAAAAGCGGCTCGAGGATTTGATCCATCGCCGCGATCAGGCTTCCGATGCTGGAGAATTGATGCATGGCTGAACTGACTCAACAATGGCTCGTCGACGAGCCCCTGCGCGGAGGCCAGATGTGGTCGCGCGTACTCAAGCGCGGCCAAGTGCTGCGCATCACCGACGTAGAGGGCGGCGGCTCCGTCGCGGCGCTGCTGTTCAACGCCGATTTCCCGCTCGAGCGCTACAACATGCCCGACACGCTGAAGGCTCAGCACATCGCGCGCATCACCGCGGGCAACGTGCTGTATTCGGACATGGGCCGCGTGCTGTGCTCGGTCATCGCCGACAGCTGCGGTTGGCACGACACCATCACCGGCTTGGAAGACTCCGCGGCCAGCTTGAAGAAGTACGGCCCCGGTGACTATCAAACGCTGCGCAACGATTGGCACCGAAACAGTCGCGACAACTTGCTGGTCGAACTGGCCAAGTATGGTCTCGGCAAACGTGACTTCGGGCCGAACCTGAACTTCTTCGTCAAGGTCGCGGTCGACGCCGAGGGCAAGCTCGGCTGGGCTCCCGGTAACTCCAAGCCCGGCGCTTTCATCGAGCTGCGCTCGGAAATGAACACGCTGGTTTTGCTCTCGAACACCCCGCACCCGCTCGACCCCGCGCCGACCTACCGCGCCAAGCCCGTGCACCTCGGGGTGCGCCTTTCTGGTCCGGTGCTGGCTGACGATGCCTGCCGCGTGTCGTGCCCCGAGAACGAACGCGGCTTCGCGCTGACCGAAGCTTATTTTCGCTGAACGGATTTCCTCATGGCACTTTCCGAAAGCTCACTCGACCCGAAACAAGCGATCTTCGACACCGTACTCGGGTCGGGGCTCGGCTTCAGTCACATCGTCAAGCGTGGGGAGACGCTCCGAATCGTCGATCTGGAAGGTAACCAGGCCGTCGACACCTTGTTCTATGACGCGGCCAATCCGAGCGAACGCTACAGCGCTGTAGACACGATTCGCAGCCAAGGCGGCATCTACTTGAGCAGCGGCTCACCGCTGATCTCGACCGAGGGTCGGGTCATGTTGCGGATCACGGCGGACACCTGCGGTCGCCACGACACGGTCGGCGGCGCGTGCGCTGCCGAGTCGAACCAGGTCCGCTACGCGATCGACAAGAAGTACATGCACAGCTGTCGCGACAACTTCCTGCTCGAAATCCAGGAACGGCGCCCCGAGCTCTCGCTCCGTGACCTGACCGCGAACATCAATTTTTTCATGAACGTGCCAGTCAGCCCCGAAGGCGAGCTGCACTTCGATGACGGGATTTCGGCTCCCGGACGCTACGTGGAGATGCGGGCAGAAAGCGATGTTATCGTACTGATCTCAAATTGCCCCCAGCTGAACAATCCCTGCAACGGCTACAACCCGACCCCGGTCCGACTCCTCGTCTGGTCGGCGTAGGCAAGCTCAGCCGCCGCGCGCTGCACGCTGGTTCTAGCCGGCCGCTCCGAGATCCTCGAAGGAGGAAAATTTCATGTTCGAGAAAGTTCTGATCGCCAATCGCGGCGAGATCGCCTGTCGTGTCATTCGCACACTGAAGAGGCTGGGCGTCGGTTCGGTTGCCATTTACTCCGAAGCAGACCGAAATTCGCTGCACGTGCTCGAGGCCGACGAGAGCGTCTGCGTCGGGCCGGCGGCGGCGGCTGCCAGCTACCTCAACCGCGAGGCGATCCTCGACGCGGCCGTCAGCACGGGCGCGCAGGCGATCTTCCCGGGTTACGGGTTTCTGAGCGAAAATGCCCCGTTTGCCGAGGCCGTCGAGGCTCGCGGCATCGCCTTCGTCGGGCCCACGCCGGAGCAGATGCGACGCTTCGGCGTCAAACACACGGCGCGTGAGCTGGTGCAGGGTTTGGGCGTGCCGCTCTTGTCGGGTACACCGCTCTTGGCCGACGTCGACGCGGCGGTCGCTGCGGCAGAAGGCATCGGCTACCCGGTGATGCTCAAGAGCACCGCGGGCGGCGGCGGCATCGGCATGCAAGTTTGCCGGGACGCGGCCAAAGTGCGCGAGATTTTCGAGTCGGTGCGCTCCCTGGCGCAGAAGAACTTCGGCGAGGGTGGCGTTTTCCTGGAGCGCTTCGTGGAGCGCGCGCGCCACATCGAGGTGCAACTATTCGGTGACGGCCGAGGCCGCGTCGTGGCCCTGGGCGAGCGTGATTGCTCGGCGCAGCGCCGGCATCAAAAGGTCGTCGAAGAGACGCCCGCGCCGCGGCTGCGTCCGGAGGTGCGCAAGGCGCTCTTGGCTTCGGCGGTGCACATCGGCGCATCGGTGAACTACCGCTCCGCGGGCACGGTCGAGTTCGTGTACGACGACGATCGCGAAGAGTTCTACTTCTTGGAAGTGAACACGCGGCTGCAGGTCGAACACGGAGTCACGGAGCTGGTCACGGGCGTCGATCTCGTGGAGTGGATGATTCGACTCGCGGCAGGCGAACCCGTACCGCTCGAGCATCCGCCCGAGCCCCGTGGCCACGCGATCGAGGTCCGGGTGTACGCCGAAGATCCGGCGCGTGGCTTCAAGCCCAGCCCCGGCGTTTTGACCGAAGTGTCGTTCCCGGAGGGCGTGCGCGTCGATTCGTTCGTCGAACGCGGCACGGAAATCAGCGGCTTCTACGACCCGATGATCGCCAAGGTGATGGCCCTGGCCGACGACCGCGAGCAGGCAATCAAGAAACTGAGCCTTGCGCTGGCCGAGACTCGCTTAGCCGGCACCGAGACGAACCTCGCCTATTTGGCGTACATTTTGGGCACTGACGTCTTTCGCGAAGGCAAGACCACCACCGCGTATTTGGGCACGCTCGCCTATTCGAGCGCGACCGTGGAGGTGCTCGCGCCCGGCACGCTCAGCACCGTTCACGATTATCCGGGCCGCCTCGGCTACTGGGACGTGGGCATTCCGCCTTCGGGTCCGATCGACGATCTCGGCTTCCGACTCGCCAATCGCGTCCTGGGCAATCTGCCCGGCGCGCCCGCGCTCGAGCTGACCATCACGGGCCCGACCTTGCGCTTCGCCACGGACACGCTGATTGCGTTGGCCGGCGCGCGTCTGGAAGCGGACCTCGACGGCCAGCCCGTGCCGTATTTTTGCCCGGTGCCCGTGCGCGCCGGACAGGTGCTGAAGCTCGGCAGCATCCGCGGCGCCGGTTGCCGCGCTTATCTCGCGGTGCGCCACGGCTTCGATGTGCCGGAGTACTTGGGCAGCCGCTCCACGTTCACGCTGGGCGGCTTCGGCGGGCACGCGGGGCGCGCGCTGCGCAAGGGTGACGTGCTGCGGCTGCTTCAGTCCGGCAACGTGGATGCGGAGCCGAAAGCGCTGGCCGAACCCTTGCAACCCGAGCTCACCGAGAGCTGGGAAATCGGCGTCTTGTACGGCCCGCACGGCGCGCCGGACTTCTTCACGCCCGCGGATATCGAGCGCTTTTTCAGCAGTGATTTCGAAGTTCACTACAACTCCGCGCGCACCGGCATCCGCTTGATCGGACCGCAGCCCGAGTGGGCACGCGCCGATGGCGGCGAAGCCGGGCTTCACCCCTCCAACATTCACGACAACGCCTACGCGTTCGGCACCATCGACTTCACCGGCGACATGCCGATCATCCTCGGGCCGGATGGACCGAGCTTGGGTGGCTTCGTGTGCCCCGCCACGATCGTACGTGCGGAGCTGTGGAAGGTCGGTCAGCTGCGCCCGGGTAACCGCGTGCGCTTCGTGCCGATCGCGCGCGCGGCGGCCGAGCTCGCGCTGTCCGAGCAAGAGCGAAGAATCGCCGATCGCCGAGCGCCCGCTACGGCTACGCTCTCGGCAGTCCCGGCCACGGACGCCGTGCTGCGGCGTTTGCCCGCGCGCGGTGAAGCCCCGCGCGTGGTGTATCGCCCGGCCGGTGATGAGTTCTTGCTCGTCGAATACGGCGAGGCCGTGCTCGATCTGGAGCTGCGCTTCCGCGTCCACGCCTTGATGGAGTGGCTCAGGCACGAGAAGCTGCCCGGGATCGTCGATCTGACGCCCGGGATCCGCTCGCTGCAGATCCACTTCGACAGCCAAAAGCTCGGCTTTTCGCGCTTGCTGGACGTGCTGTCGCGAGCCGAAACCGAGTTGCCTTCGGTCGACGCGATCGACGTGCCGACGCGCATCGTGCACATGCCGCTGTCCTGGGATGATCCGGAGACGCGCCTAGCAATCGAGAAGTACACCCAGATCGTGCGCAAGGATGCGCCCTGGACACCGAGCAACATCGAGTTCATTCAGCGCATCAACGGCCTGCCCAATCTGCAAGCCGTGAAGGACATCGTGTTCGGCGCGCGCTACTTGGTGCTCGGCCTCGGCGACGTGTACCTGGGCGCGCCGGTGGCGACTCCGCTCGATCCGCGGCATCGCTTGGTGACCACCAAGTACAACCCCGCGCGCACCTGGACTCCGGAGAATGCCGTCGGCATCGGCGGCGCGTACATGTGCATCTACGGCATGGAGGGCCCCGGCGGCTACCAGTTCGTCGGGCGCACCGTACAGGTCTACAACCGTTTCAAGACCACCAAGCACTTCCAAGCCAAGACGCCTTGGCTCCTCCGTTTCTTCGATCAAATCCGCTTTTATCCGGTGGAAGCGAAGGAGCTCTTGGAAATGCGCGAGGCCGTGCCGCACGGACGCCTCGAGCTGAAGATCGAAGAGCAACGCTTCCGCTTGGCGGACTATCGCCGCTTCCTGATCGAGGAGGCCGATTCGATCGCCTCCTTCCGCACCACGCAGCGTGCGGCGTTCGCCGAGGAGCGGCAGCGCTGGGTCGACTCGGGTCAGCTCAATTTCAGCGTCGAGCAGGCCGAGGCGGCCGACTCGGAGAGTGGCCGCGCGGGCTGGGAAGGCGCACAGATCGTGGAGAGCGGAGTTCCCGGCAGTATCTGGAAGGTGCTGGTGAGCGCTGGTCAACGCGTGCTCAAGGGCGAGGTCCTGGCGATCGTCGAATCGATGAAGATGGAGATCGCGATCGAGTCTCCGATCGACGGCGTGGTGGTAGAAGTGGTGGCGGGTGAGGGCAAGCCGATCGCCCCAGGCCAGCCGGTGGTAGTGGTCAAACCCTGAGCGATTTGCCACGGTGGGGCGCAGGCGACACGCGCCCCACCGATCACCGGGCCGTTTTTTCGGCAGATCCGCGCCCCCCGCTTGCGCGGCATGCCGGTTGCACAACTGGGCGACATGAACCAAGTGCCCAAGAACATCGCCTCGGCCGGGCCCGCCCCGCGTCCAGAAGAACACTTCTTCGAGCTCTTGCAGGAGTTCGACACAGCGACCGTGATCACTCGTGGTCGCACGGGCGAGCTCCACGGCCGACCCATGGCGGTGGCCGAGGTAGACGCCGAGGGCACCCTCTGGTTCATCACCAACATCGACTCGACCAAAGTGCTGGAGGTCCGTGACGATTCGCGCGCGATGCTCTCGCTCCAGAACTCGCGCCAGTTCGTAACCATGAACGGGCACTTCGAGCTGGTCAGCGATCGCGACAAAGTCGCTCAGCTCTGGAAAGAGCCGTACCGCGTCTGGTTCGACGGTCAAAATGATCCCGAGCTCGTGCTGCTCCGCTTCACGCCGTTCGACGCCGAGTACTGGGACAACGCTGGCGCTCACGGCATCAAGCACGCTTTCGAAGCGGCCAAGGCCTATCTGAAGGGGCAAAAGATCGATCCAGCCGAGTACGATCCGGAAGCGCACGCCAGACTGCAGCTGTAGGCGTATGCTCTACGGCCTTGGCGACTCCTACGCACCACGTGCTGCTGATCCCGGGCTTTTTCGGCTTCGGGAAGTTCGGTGAGCTGAGCTACTTCAGCGGCGTACGTGAGGCGATCGAGGGTAGTTTCGCGAGCATGGGCTTGCCCGTCACGGTGACCGAGGTACCGACGTTGCCCATGTCGTCGATTCGCTGGCGCGCGGCGCGAGTGCTCGAGACGCTGGCGGCCGTGGCCAGCAAGGACGACGGCCCGATCCACCTGATCGGACACTCGACGGGCGGGCTCGATGCGCGGCTCGCCATCGCCCCCACGGCGTCGCTTCCGTCCGAGGTCGTGTTCGACGCCTACGACCGGGTGAAGACCTTGGTCACGGTTTGTTCGCCGCACTACGGCACGCCAGTCGCGACCTATTTCACGCGGCCCGTGGGGCGCTTTTTGATTCGCACGGTCGGCAGCTACCTGATTTTCATGCTGGAACGCGGGCAAATGCCGCTGAAGCTGCTGCTCCGGCTAGGCTACTTCGTGGTCCGCGCCCGCGATCCGTTTCGAAAACGCCGCGGCGCGTTCGACGAGCTGTACGACAAGTTACTGAGCGATCTGTCCGAGCCGCGCATCCTCGAGCTTGCCACCTTCCTCAAAGCGGTGGTCAAGGATCAATCCTTGCTTTTTCAGCTCACGCCGGCTGGCTGTGATTTGCTCAACGCTTGCACCGCTGATCCGAAGATCACCTACGCTTCGGTCGTCGCGCGTTCTACACCGCCCAGCTTTCGCAACGCTTGGCGCTCGCTGCGCGACCTGTACGCGCAGATCATGTTTCCGGTGTACGCCTTCCTGCATCGCGCTGCCCGTCGCGACGAACTCGGCGCCCCACCGCTGACCGCGCTGCAGCTGTTGCAACTCGGGCAAGGAGCGCGAGCCTTGCCCGTGCGCGCCGACAGCGACGGCGTAGTTCCGACGTTGTCCCAGGTCTGGGGCCCGGTGTTGTATTTCGCGCAGGCCGATCACCTCGATGTCGTGGGCCAATACGGCTTGTCCAGCGAGGCGGCGCGGACCGGCGATTGGATCCCGAGTTACTCACCCTTCGGGCATGAGCAATTCCAAGAATTGTGGAGCCGCGTCGCGCACTTCATCGCTGGGGTGGACGTCAGTGAAGAGTCGCGCGACCGGCTTCAAGAGCAGCGCTGAGAAAGATCGTGCGCGCGCTCGATGCGCGGATGTGGGACACGCCGTCGCTAGGTGGTTGCGAGTGGCTTCCGACAAATCCGTTGTTTCGTGCTGGGCGCCGCGCTAACCCTCTCGGTTGATGTTTGTGCTGTTTGGCCGTCGGTGGTTGGCAGTCCCGGTTTGTTTCGCGCTGTTTGGCTGTGACTCGGGTGGGGCGCCGATCGCTGCCGATGATCGACCCAGCGCTGGAGGCGCGAGCGCTGGGCCGGGCTGTTCTCTCGGAACCCCGTGCAATTGTGGCAACGGCGTCTACGGATTGACCCGGTGCGAGCCCGTCGAGTCGTGCGACTGCGCAGACTGCCCGGAGTTCGAGCCGGACGTGCGACCCGAGTTTGAAACTTGCCCCGGCACCGTGCTCGGCGATTGGTCTTTGGAGAGCGCTGAGTTCTACCTCGAGCCTCTCCGATTTAGCTCACAGAGTTTAGGTTCCCGCGAGTGTCCAATGCAGGTCGTCGCAGCTCCGCAAGACGTCAGGCTAAACCTTTCTGTTCCGACCAGGGGTCACGCTCTCTTCGATATCTCTGGGTTCGCGTTTGCTACGCGCTATTTGGATGCATGCAGCGCGCCTTTCGTCGGAGCCGCCTGCGCTGGCGTCGACGAGGCGTGCAAACTCATCGGCTGCGGTGTCTGCGAATGCCCGACGATCGCCTTCTCAGCGCAGCGCAGCGATTCTTCGTTGATCTCGCTCGATAGTACGACCCTGTCGCTGAAAGCGGAGTCCGGCGCCCCTGTTTCGTTCGAGTATTGTCTCGACGACGCTCACTTGACCTTGAACGCACGGGGATTTACGGCCAAGTTGCGCAAGGTGGCCTTCGTGGGGGCGCCCAGCGCGTGCGAGTCGCGCGAGGCTTCAGACTGCGAGCTCGGAGCTTATTGCAAATGGGCCTCGGGCAAGTGCTCCGGCAGCGCGTTGTCGAGCTGCCTGATCCAAGACTTCGGCGTCGTTCCCGGCTGCATGGTGTACGCGCCCGACGCCACTTGTGAGCCTGTAGAATCGCCTGAAGACTGCGCCGACCACGAACGAGCTTCGTGCGTTGCCACGCATGGCTGTGACTGGCTCGGCACGTGCCGGGGGCCTTCGATCGACTGCCAAGAGCTTTGGCTGCGAAGTGGCGTCTGCGACACGGACGCGGGTTGCCAGAAGGTCGATACAGAAAACTGCGCGGGTACGGCGGAGTGCCCGAAGCATACGAGTCAGGAGCGTTGCACGGAGTTGAATCAATGCTCATGGGTCACGGGCTGCGGAGTCCCCGACGCTGTTCCGTGCAATGATTATCCGCTGACCGAGTGCACGACACACAAAGGATGTGAGCTCGTGGGTACGCGCCTGAAGTAAGCCGAGGCCGTCGATCCCGTAGCCGTTCGGACCGCGCGGGATCTGGCTGCACTCGAAGCGGACGCTGCGCGTTCGCCCCGCCCGCTTCGGCGCGCGTGCTTCGCCGAGTCGGGAGCTGCATGAGATGCTGCCTCCGTGATCGGTGACGATCGCGTACGCGCTGGACAGGCCGAGCCCGGCACCGCGGCCCATTTCTTTGGTCGTGAACAAGGGTTCGAACATGCACGCCCGCACGGCTTCGGTCGTGCGGACGCCGTTGTCT
>Ga0247760_1000589_pt1 | contig 38779 bp, 44 predicted proteins | sample UWRJL171409R4_FD_179936 | JGI IMG/M metagenome (GOLD analysis project Ga0247760, IMG submission 179936) | Plant litter microbial communities from Arlington Agricultural Research Station in Wisconsin, United States - UWRJ-L171-409R-4 | ecosystem: Environmental > Terrestrial > Plant litter >... | reverse complement strand
AAGAAAGGAAGGGAAAAGGGAATCGAAGAGGTCAGTTTAACCCGCCATTGGGTCAACCTGGCGGATGCCTCTCCGGATGTTCGAGAATCGAGCGCAGACGAGAATGTGCAAGGCGGGAGGGGGGACACACATATGAGTGCAGCCAGCAGCTGTTAGGAACGCATCAGTCCGGCGGCACGAGGGCCCTCCGACACGGAAGGCTACTGACGAGGAGGCGGCAGGAGAAACACAAGATTGAAAGCACAAGAACGAAGCTCCCGTTGCCTGTATGCGGGAGCTTCCAGCCGGTACGAGCGTCTCGGCGAGGGAGAAGAGGTGCCCTAGCTACCGAAGCTTGTGGGAGAGAGCCGGCAGATGTAATATACGTCAAAGTGTGCTCGAGCCCGTATGACAGGGGACGGACGGCTGGGATGAACGCTGCCCACCATCCAGCATCCCACACCGCACCCACAAGCAAACACCGCAGACAGACCCACCAAGGCCATACGGGGTGGTCGCCTGCAGCAGCCCCGATGGGTTGACGTGGGTGTAGTGCTGCTGGTGCTGGTGCTGCTGCTGGTGCTGGTGGTGGTGGTGGTGGTGGTGGTGGTGCCGGCCTGTCTTGGCCGTCGATCTCCACTAGCTCCATGCAAGCACTTTCAGCGTGAAGTGGGCAATGAGCAAACTGCGAATTGTGGCTGCTGGGCTGTCTTGCAGCGTGCTAGCGAGATCGAGAACTGGATGGCATGCGTTTTGTGCATTAAAAGACGGAAGGCTGCCGGTCTCCCATCGCCGATATGACTTTATGGCTGTTGATCTTCTTTCCTGCGCACGCTCTCGTATACCTACCGACGCCGCTTGCTCTGCATACCCAGACGTTAGTCGGTTCGTTGCGTAGAGGCGACCTCTCGCTCCTGTCCGCGCGATCGGTCATGGCAGAGAAAGCAAGATTCTGGGACCAGGGATGCACAACTGCCCCTCCGTGGAAGAGGCATGGGAGTCTGGCTTGAACATGGGTCACCACAGGGGGTTGTCGGACATGGCGGGGAGGGGGGGATCTGCGCCCCACTCCTCCTCGTGGAAGGGTTCAGAAAAAGAGCCATCCACGATAGGAAGTGAACCGCCGCGCCCATCTCGCCCAAGAAATCGCTGTCCGGGTGAAGGCACACAGAGCTCGTCTTCCAGTGAAACTAGTGCAGCGCTTGTATAGTTGGCACTGACGTTGCTCGGGCTGGATGGCCGATAGACAGCCAAGTAGTGTCCCATCCAGGCAGCGCTGAGCTGGTCGCTCAGGGCTATCTTCACGCCAGCGATCATGTGTGGAGCGCCGGGCTTGTTGGAAAGCCACTCGGCGACGTCCATCAGCGGTCGGCCGGATTTGTCACGCATCGGCCGCTAGGTACTCCGTACGCAGGGAGCTCAAGGCAGCCGATATTCGAGAACAGAGACGTTTCAGGAGGCTGATTCTCCCTGTGGGGACAGAAATCCGCCAATCGTTCACGACCTCGCGATGGCGGTGAGGCTTGTTGCCATCCTCAAGGAACTGTCCTGGCTTGGTGGAGCTGAAGAGCAATTCCCCGGTTCGCAGCCAAGATTATTCTTGGTAAGATTCTCACCCCGCATGTCGATGTCCGCTTTCAGAAAGTCGTAGGTGAACCAGATGACGGACGAGCGTTCCTGAAACAGTGGCCAGGGCCCATCGTGGACATTGCCCATTGGCCACGACTTGCTGCTAGGCTGCGGCCCTTCGGCAGAGCATCCAAGGCTGTCCACTACGAGCAGTGCAACGCTGCAAGGCACAAGGGACGGTTACCGTCCAGCCAATGCAAGACCGTAACAGCTCTCGGGTGGGAAACGCGGCAGAAAGCAATCTCTGGAATTGCACCAGTTGTGACGAAAAAGTACTCTGCCTGTTTTGGTCAACGAATAAGGAATAAGACGGCCGTTGGGCGTCAACCTCAATGTCGAGGGACGGATGAAGGGTCTGAACGTATTCAAGGTGGGAGGAATGAGTGATGGATCACTTTTTACGGAGCACATTCCATCCCTCTCCACCTGCTTTCGGCCCTTGCCGGAGGTCTGTGCGGCTGCTCGTTTCAATGGCAAGCCACAGCATCCGCCAACCGCCCTGATGATACGGAGCGAATTCTGGCGCATACTTTTCTGATTTACTCCTTCAATTGCGAGGATGGAAACGAAGTCGACTTGTGTGTGTTGTTGCTCGTTTTCTTCCTCTGGTTGTCGAACTTCAATAACTACCTAATGCAGGCGTCAGTTGCGAGGCCAGCCACCGAGCGACCTACTGGACGTTCCTGCATGACGCGAAGGCACCAGCTGCATATTTGGTGCGGTCTCCAGGGGCACGTTCGTTGACTTCCGTATTCGCACACAGTCGATAAGTTCCCAGCCACGAACATTGAGGGAATTCGAGGAGTTTATCGCAATGCAAATGGCACGATCAATCCACCTGTCAGTTCCGCCGTGCAACCACACGACGAGTGCATGCCTGTTCAACTCTTCCTTGGTGATAGGTGTGTGTCAAGACCGTGAGGTGCAGCAAATCGGCTACATCACCAATCATACGGCATCCAGCATTGCTAACTGCGCTTAACACAACCATGGTTCCCACCACTATCAAAGAGCCGCGATAGGGATCCATGGATGGACGTTCCGGATCCTGATCATGCCCCCTGCTCCCTTGCCAAGAATAACCGCCATCGATTGTCTGTGCGGGTCAATTTTGCGCGCCTGTCTCTCAAAGCAAGCCCTCAGACACCAGGCATCGTACGCTAGAGTGCGGATCCGTCCCTACCTCTGGGTGCTGCCGATGTGATTTATCCCGCCAAACGCCACCGAGATGCCGCAATCGCAACTGCAGTCTTACCCGCTAATCGAAAGAAAACAATATCGCTACGCTCGTCATGATCCCGGTCTCCCGCAGTCGAGCTTCACCGTCTCATCGCCTGTGGACAGTTGGGCTGCAGAACGAAGTGGCTATCCCACCACCTCCTGAGACGGGCCCTGGAGAGGGGGAGAGGGGTCTTCCGCTCCGCTTTCCGCAGCCTCAATTCGCTCTTGCCAGCACGCTGCGCGGTGACCCCGCTAAACGACACACATCCACTAACATTCAGGACACCAACATACGGCCCTATCCCTGCATATCAGCGAGCGATTGGCTGTTATCATCTGTGGCCATCTTCCCCTCAAGGAGAGTCAAGGGGGAATTTAGGTACCACAATCTCCATCACACCCTCACCTCAACTCAACCACACGCGCAGTCGCCCTCCACACTATATCTCTTTTGGCCGTCTGCATGTGCGTCAAACTGAGCCTAATTGGCCTCAAGCGCTCGGGATGACGCGCAGCAACCTCTTCATAACTATGGGCATAATCTCAAGACGGGAAACTCGACTGTTTTTGGTGTGACACTGCACCGCGCATGACATACCTAACATGCCAGCCATATGAGGGCTCTTGGAAACAAGCGCTTGACAGCGGGTTCCTAGCAGTAACCGGGAATTTCGGTGTGTGTCCAAAAAAAGAATAAGAAATACCCCGCGCAGCGCATGAATCAATCACTCTCGGATGTGGGCCAGGTGAGGGGCGACGTGAGGCTCAAGGGGGAGGGTGATGGTTGGATGAGAAGCTCTAGAGCGTTGATGCCCAAAATCGTCCAAAAGGAGACCCATCTTTCACGCGGAAGGATAGCATGGGGAGAACGTTCGCTGCCTACACCACGGATGGCTACATGTACCCTGGATCACATCACACGGGCCGGGTCAGCCCTTTTCCTGAAACCTCCGAGTGGCATTCTCTGGGTGACGTGGTCATCATTTTGAGGGCCGATCCGGTTACCCTCCGCGCCAATCAGGCGTCTGGGAGGAAACATCTGTGGAAGTACAGAAGAACCCTTATCGCTCTGAGGTGTTTGTTTTGAACCTCAACTATTCCTCGGACGCGAGACGGCTCAAAATTGTTTTCCAGCAAGGACAAACGTCTGGCTGACGTTGTTTGAGTCTCAAATCCTACGAGCGGAGTGGTGACTGAGTAACGCTGTCAGGGCGTCTGTGGGATGTCTCGCTCACCCAAGGTTGTTGACCTGTGCCACTCAATCACTTGACTGAGCCACACGGGGGCGTGGACTACCCGTCCAGTGAAGACGGTTCGGGTGTTGCTTGACGTCTGACCACCACGACCATCCGCCCCATCAATCCGAGACCCGCCATGTGGCTATCACACCCGGAACCGGCTTTGAAGTTCCGGTACAGGCGACCACCGGTTGTCGAGCGGTTGTTGATAAGCCATGGCCCTGGTTCGGGATTTAGGAAGCCTTGCTCGGGCAGTGCTTCTTGAACCTTGACTACCTGGATAGTTGGCCATCGCCTTTAATGGCGCAGTCCACCTCGCTCCTTCAGGAGCGCTTCCATCGGTTTATTGGCAAGTCAAGCCGGAGGAGCTGAAACCGCGGCGCACTCTGGCCGTTCGTGGGGTGTGGATATGTCGAATCATTGTCAACGAGTCACCGCTTCTTCGCCCATCTTCACGACGGCCTTCCTTCTTTCTGTCTGCAATGGTCTTTGAAGTTCCCTGCTTGCCAGTTTCGCCAGGTGGAATGCGTACATAAACACCTGTACGAGTGGCTACCTTGAGCACGGAACTCAAACCCATTTAGGGGCATGGTTTGGTGCTCACGGTGCCTGGATTATGGTCACCATGGTCTTTCTGTCAGCATAGCGATCCAATGGGCCACCAATTACCACTTCGATAGCATCAGTGTTGCCTCTGTGCTGGCAGCAGATACCAAGGGCAACCCAGTCCATCGAAGCACAACAAGGACCTCTGGGATCGAATATTGCTACGTGGCATAGCTTCCTGCCTCACAATCCCCTTGGACGAATTGCCTCACTCTTCGCCCGATGGAATGAGTTTGTACTGTTGATTGAGGCAACTGAGTTGGTGGATCACACGGTATGTCTCCCGAGGCTTAGTATATCCTGGGGCCTTTGATGTAGCCCCTGTGAGAGCCGACAGGAACTCTTGCTGCTGGTGCTGATGCAGAGGTACGGGCAAGGCCGAAAGCTAAGTATCAGGATTGCAGATCGATGCGTCTGTCGGCTGGAGGGAGACACATATTCTCAGATGTACGTGTGGCTGGCTTGTGCCACAAACCGCTTCTTTTTGCGAACTGACGATAACATAAGATTGTCCGCAGTCACGTCCTGGTTGTGGCCAGGGAAGATATCACATACCTTACATCTAAGCTTTGTGTATAACGGCTAGATAACATTCAGCGTTTTCGTCAGCAGTCAACTTGTTCCTAGGGATCAGAGACGTATGCGAGGCCCTTCTGGATGAAGGAAAGCGACAACTTCGTCTTGTCAAGGACTAGAGGCAATGTGGGCGTGTACCGATAGTCATACGCAGTTCGTAGAGTATAAGTCACAAGATATGTTGCAGCCGAAGGTACCCCCGACAAGCTATTGAATGCAGCTCATCAGCGAGTATGGTGAGGGAAGACGCAGCTGCAACGCGTGCTTCTCGGCTTCCAGCTCGGGTGTCGGCCGAGATTGGTAACACATCGGTGTAAGTCCATTGGCCAATGCGTGTCAATGTGGCCCCACATCTAGAGCTTCAGTTCCATAAGCCGCAGCAAAGCGACCCAACGACGTGGCGGCTTTGTTTGAACAGCAGCAGCTCGCAGCTCGGCTTGACGATGGGATGAGGGGCCGGCTTCGGGGATCCAATGGGCCATCGATTGAGATTCCGATAACGTCAGCGTTGCCTCTGGGCTGGTAGCCATTCTGGGGAAATAAATACGCATCGCGCCCGCAACTTGCTGAACCGTTTGGCTCGATCACTTGCCGAAAATGACATCACGGCACTTCCGTCCACTTTCGCTGCATTCCAGCCTCACGCGGATCGCTTCTCTCGCCAGTACATCGAGGATAACGCTGTTGCCGCGTACTGCCAACATGTCGACATTCGCGGCCTTCAAGGTGCCCAAAGTGGCCAACGAGCCCAACGTATGCTGCCCTATCATTATCACCGCCACGGGCTGTAGTGACTAACGCCAGACCTACCTCCCAGCATACCTACTCCAAGGGATCACAGCAGAGAGCAGGCTTAACTGCAGCAGTAGAGACACTCCAGAAGAAGGGCGCGTTGGAGGTACCCCTTATCATCGGCGGGAAAGAAGTAAGTTGCGTCAAAAGCAGGGACCTAGGCTGGTTAGCTTGCTAACCGTTGCGACGTGAAACCACCAGGTCTGGACGTCGTCTACAGGCACGCAGGTAAACCCTGCCGACCACAAGACGCCCGTTGCGACGTACGCACAGGCGACGCCCCAGGACGTCAACCATGCCATCGAAGCTGCCCTGGCCGCGAAGGCTGATTGGGAGTCGTTACCCTTCACAGACCGAGCGGCCATCTTCCTCAAGGCGGCAGACTTGATCAGTGGCAAGTACCGCTACGACATCATGGCTGCCACCATGTTAGGGCAAGGGAAGAATGCCTGGCAGGCTGAGATCGATGCTGCAGCCGAGTTATGCGATTTTCTGCGCTTCAACGTACAGTTCGCCGAGGAGATGTATGCCCAGCAGCCCGCCCACAACTCGCCCGGCGTGTGGAACCGCGTTGAGTACCGTGCCCTCGAGGGCTTCGTGTATGCCATCAGCCCCTTCAACTTCACCGCCATTGCTGGCAATCTCCCCGGACTGCCTGCGCTCTTGGGCAACGTTGTAGTTTGGAAGCCCAGCGACTATTCCATCGCAAGCAACTGGCTGCTCTACAACATCCTGGTCGAGGCCGGCCTACCCAAAAACGTCATCCAATTTTTACCCGGGAATCCGGAGGAGGTGACAAGGGAAGTTTTAGCCCATCGAAAGTTTGCCGCGCTGCACTACACAGGCAGCACAGCTGTCTTCCGCAAACTGTACGGCCAGATCGGCACGGGTATTGCCGAGGGTCGGTACCAGTCATATCCTCGGATCGTGGGTGAGACTGGGGGGAAGAACTTCCACCTCATCCACTCGTCCGCCGATGTGGAGAACGCGGCGTTGCAGACCGTCCGCGGGGCTTTCGAATACCAGGGCCAGAAGTGCAGTGCCACTTCGAGGGTGTATGTGCCAGCGTCGATCTGGCCCGAGTTCAAGTCCCGCCTGGTGGAGGAAACGAAAAAGTTAGCCGTTGGAAACCCAGTCGACAACAAGAACTTCGTGGGGCCTGTCATCCACGCCGCCTCGTTCAAGAAGCTTGCGACGGCCATAGATGATGCCAAGAGCGACAGCGATCTGGAGCTGCTTACAGGAGGGGCGTACGACGACTCGCAAGGCTACATGATACAGCCCACCATCTACCAGTCACGGACGCCTGACCACAAGCTCCTCTCAACCGAGCTGTTCGGGCCTGTCCTGACCACATATGTCTACGATGACACCAAGGACCCGGTCGGGGCCTTCGAATCGGTCTGCCAGCTGGTAGATAGCACATCCGAATATGCACTAACCGGATCTATCTTTGCGACGGACCGGGCAGCCGTCCGGTTCGCGGAGGAAAAGCTCCGCAACTCAGCTGGCAACTTCTATGTCAACTGCAAGAGCACCGGCGCAGTGGTCGGCCAGCAGCCTTTTGGCGGCAGTAGGGCGAGCGGCACCAATGATAAGGCGGGAAGTATCAATATCATCGGCAGGTTCGTCAGCATGAGGAGCATCAAGGAGGAGTTCAACGCTCTGGATCGGGTGGAATACCCGAGCAATGAGGTTTGAGAGGATAGTTGAGCAATAGTGGGAAATGAGAAATGAATTGTCACGAACGCGAAGTATTCACCGGCTGCCCAGCGCGTCTTGGCATGATGTGTCCGGCAAGGTGGTTCTCGCGGAAGCATGTGACTTGAGAATGATCACGGCAAATAGGTAGTGAATAAAGACACGATACGTGTGCTTGGCAACCTGGTGTTTTGCTGGTCAGAGGATTGGAACGTGCGACCCAACTACGCGGAAATGCAGCTGGTCCATAGCGTGCGGATATGATTGGCTGGGGACCCTGCTGCTAGCGTCGGCATCGTGAACGACACCCGTGGGAGCATTTTGATGCTTCACTCTGCCTGCTCGCGACGAGGAAAACACGGGATACCCAAAGCATCAAGGGAAAGCCTGCATTGGGTGCATGGCCGCTGCGGCCGCTGCCCACGGCCTTGCCCGCACCCGGGAGCTGCCTCACTGATCAGAGCCATGCTCCGACATTGGCTCGTTGCGAGATGTTCCAAGGGTCTCGGGCCCGTCCAATCAGAGAGAGACCTGGCACCCCGTGCCTTCTTCTTGGAAGCTGCGCACGCGACTGCCTCTGAGTCTGCCATGCCCTCTTGTCTCCTACAGATTAGCCAGGACGTCTCTTGAGGTTCTGCTCACCGACGGGCACGTCGCTAGTCCATCCATCCATCCATCTTACCCTCGCCCGTGCCCTCGAGTTCACCAACACCACGATGCCCACCTTCCCAATCCCCGATCTCTCGTTCTCCGACGACGTTTTTATCTAGTTCCACATTCACATTTCGTCCAGAGGTGTCTTATGGCCGCCTTGTCTTGCCTTTGAAGCCGCGTCGGGCTCCCCCCTCGTCACCCAGTTGCATTACGCCCCTCTGACTGATTACTCTCCCCCGAGATACTATTACGACCGGGAATACTTTCATCCCAACCTATAAGGATGCCTCGAACAACCTCGTTGCCGACGCCGGCATCGTCGACCGACATGAAAGGCCGGGATGGCTCCCATCTTGCCTCACTCCAGCTGGCTTTCGAGCTGCCACCCCCCGCGGTAACCGACGACGCCACCGGGCAGAGCTCCAAGTCTGCCTCGTTCCCAACACAAGCAAGCGAGACGGTCAAGAGCCGCAAACGACCGTCCGCCACGGCTCAGGGCCCTCCGAAGGACCAGTTCAACCTCCCACCGCCGCCGACACGATCTCGCAAGATCATACAGATGAAGCCGCGTGAGGAACAAATCTCACAGACCCTGACGACCAGCGCCAAGGCAACCGCTTCCTCCAAGACCAGCACTTCCGCTGTTTCGTCGACGTCAACGGCAGCAGCTGGGGCCAAAAGGAAACAGCCCTCGGCGACGAGCGTTGCCGGGAGAAAGATCGCGAGGAAAACGGCACACAGTCTTATTGAACGTCGCAGGAGATCTAAGATGAACGAGGAATTTGGTGTGCTAAAAGGCCTTATTCCTGCCTGCAGCGGGGAGATGCACAAACTCGCTATTCTTCAGGTCAGTACTTGTGCTTCGATTTCATTCTGCTTTATGCCCGATAGATAAACCTTGGGTTTTGTGGCGGGTTGTCACTGGTCCCTGTCGCGAGTGCCCTTGCCACGACCGGACCTCGGTTCCGTCAAAGCTGACATGAACGGTTGCTTAGGCATCCATTGAATATGTAAGATATTTAGAGGATTGTATCGAAAAGCTGAAGGAGCAGGCTCCGCAAGCGGGAGCTCCGCGGCTGCCGTCGCCTGCCGGGGGGGAACCATACAACCCAAATCGTAACTTTGTGTTCTCTGGCGGGGGGCTTTCGCCTGACGTGGAGATGACCAGCTCGTCCGTCGAAGCGTCTCCGGCAATAACGCCGAACGCCAGCCGCTTCCAGCCGCCGTCAATGTCACCGGCTCTACTTCCCGAGCAAGCCATGCACAATCATGACTCGTCCTCGTCCGTTTCGAGACACCAGAGTTTCAGCACGTCGGCGACGACATCGCCAGCTTTTGGCCCACAGGCGTATAGCTACCCGCAGAGCGCTCATTCCGCCTCGGGCTCTGCTCTAACAAGCCCAGCCCTCCCCCCTCTGAGGGACCTTGACCAGGAAGCCACGGCTGCACTTCTGATGCTGAACCAGACGGACAGGCGGGCCCCCGGAGCGTCGGCAGCAAGGGGGATGAGTGTAAGGGACTTGCTAAGTGCCTGAGCGCTACGTACACAGGTCTCTCTAGGTTATAGAGAATGAGATCCACAGTGCTGTCCTTCTCTCAACGGTGCTTCAGAGTCATACAGAGGCTGAATAATACTCCTTGGCTTCCAACTCCACCCATCATGCTCTGTCTCATTTACTTTGATATCTGTCGCAGGGATCGCCGTTTGGCAGATTGATGGCACGAGATGCACGGGCGTTGGCCACTTTTCGAGAAAATCACACTTGTGCGGGTGTTGCGCGTTGGAGACTAAAACGAGCAAAACAGTCGGTTTCTAGTGAAATGGCTTCATCGAGCAGTGGCAATTGGCGGGTGCGGGTTTCAAGCAGACAGCCAGTGGTACGATTTAAGCTTCACCACCGACTGTTGCCGCTCGCCATGGGTCTACAGCCCCTGTCCACCCCTGCCCACCCCTGCCGGCCCCCACGTGACACCCCTGAGATCAAACAACAACCACGAAGCTGGAATAATTGAACGTACGATGGTATTGGCAGGATGGCGTCGGGCCAGGGCAAGGCTACGTGTGGGAAGGTAAATGGTGTATATAATAGGCACTTATACACCCGTTTCTGACAGGTTTTCACTCTCCCAAGCACCAGTCAGCATCTCCCAACTCTTCAGTGTAGAATTCAGCCCCGTCGACTCTGGATAGTCTGACATTTTCTTCATTTACTTACCGCCGGTGTGGATCCCAAGCGGACAACCTATCTCTGTGCCTTTCCTCGCTTTCCCAACAGCCGGTCTCGGGAAAGCGTGCACCACCTATCTCCTCTTCCTTCGGCGTACTCTACTCCGCGGACTCTACCGCTCTTCCCATATCCAGGGCCTGATCTTCGACAACGCATCCTCCCTATCAAGCCGCTCAATCTTCCACGGAGGGCGAATAAGAGCAACACCACACCTACTTCCCCAGAAAAGAAGCACCCCCGTGCCGTATTTTCGTCAGCAACAAAGCCACGGCCCCTTCGTCTCGTCCAGGAATCGCTCAACCGCAAGCGTAGACCGCCTGTCTTCTTTGCACAGTCCGGCCATTCCGTGGTCCAATCGGTAACCTGCATCACTATCCATCAGAAGTCACCGCCGCCCTCATCAATGGCTTCCAACCCTGCTATGCCAAAGGTTGCTCCCATGCCCAGCCTTCCAAGTGGGCCCCGTCTCGACAGCATGTCGCCGCCGCAGAATAAAGATCAACTCCTCGCTGACCTTCGGCGCCAGGTAAATAATCCGGCTTTCCCCCCCCTTTTCTTTGTGGTATCATGCTCCGAAGGAAGTACCGCCCTAAAAGTAGTGTCATTGTTTTTCTGACTCACCCCTCTTCCCTCCTCACAGCTCGATGACTCGGCGTCCTCCGGCGCATCCTCCGCTGGCTCCCGGAGCTCTCGTCGGCGGCGAAACCGCCACAACAATAACAACAACAAGGCTCTCGCCCCCTCCGGTAACCTCGGGCAGCCGACTATTCTCCCCCGTCTTGCCGAAACAAAGCCCGTCCGCTTACAGCTCGGCCTCAACCTCGACGTCGAGCTTGAGCTCAAGGCCCGTCTACAGGGTGATGTCTCGCTGACGCTACTGTGAGTTTTCCCCCCTTTTCCATCCTGCATTTCTGCCCCCGCCCCTTTTCACCCAAAAACATGAGGCGCATGGACTGACACAATGGCCCCTCCCCCTGGCTCAATAGCCAATAAATGGGGCGATGGTGGATATTGCACCCCAATCACAGCATAGAAAAGAAGACCCCCTTCTCTGCGCGTCCGCGCCCGTCGTCGTCGTCGTCGCCGCAGGAACTCCGGCCAGATGCTAGCGGATGTGTGAGAGCAGCGGAGCTGTTTTATATGCGCATCGGGACACTCCGCTTCCGTCAGCGCTGGCTTGATCGGGAGGTCAGCGAAAGCTTGACGAATGCTGTCGCGATGGGGCTTGTCGGAGGTGGGTTTTTGTTGGGAATATTAGCGAGTAGGTGGTGGGATGGGAGCGTGATGTAGTTAGTACGTTGTTGAAGTAGTTGCCGCCGGTCTGAGCGGGTCCAAGACCCGGTGGTTTTCAATTTGGAGGTTTACTTTTCTTTCATCTTATGTTTATCATCGCATCTATTAAGTGGGAAATGGGGGGTGGCAAAAAAAGGGGGCTGGGTGGGTGAAAGGGAGTGTACGAAGTACGATTTCTGAGGTTTCAGGGAGTTTCATGGAGTAAATTGTAGTTGAAATTAAGCACCACTCACTTGTATATCTGGTATCAACCAGTAGGTTTATACATACACTTTAACCTATCTCGTCTCTGTGATCTTCACTCTCGTGGATTTTGCTTAGGTTGGCAATGGGGCTACCTGATGATAGTGACCTGGCATATATCTACCTAGGTGCCTATGAAAATAAATTCCCCGGAAGGAAACTCATTGACACATACGCAATGGTACTCCATGAGAGGTCTCAGAGTCTTTGAAATAAATATAGCATGCCAAGCCCTGCCGTACGCGCCTCAAATTAGATAACCTCTCTTCAATCTATACTCAAATGGGGAGTTTTCAACATATGCGTATGATTGTCAGTACACTATGCATCTTGAGCTTTGAGGCAACTGAAGCGATGGCGCCCCCAAACTGAACCCCTCATTGGTATCTCTCTAGCAAATACAATGTATCGGAAAGGTATATCGCTACGCATATCGGTCATTCAACATGCATTACCACCAAGCCAACCCACGACAATTGTTCCCCCCCGCCCCCCCTCGCTCCAGAAACATGAATATAACCTCCCTTCACGTCATCACATACATTTTCTTTTCCCGCCGGCCAACCATTCAGTCTATATAGGATGTGATATTCGCCTGCTAGTGACCACTAACAGAGCTCTCGGTTCTCGAACCCGCCGCGCTCCTCGAGGGAGCGACGGATGGTGGTTTCGGCTTCTTGTAATCGAGCGCCGGGATTGTCAGACCGTAACCCTCAGTGCGGCCTTCGGGGTCGGACTCATCAATCTCGACACATATACAGACGTCGATACCACCGTCGTGTGCCCTGCCGTGCTCAGCGGGCGATGCGGCCTTGTGCTTAGTTCCGGCGTTCATCTCGCCCGCATGAATGGGCAGGCGGCTGTCCTTGTTGCCGGGTAGCACAGAGGAACCTGACGAGGATGTAACGTGGGATCCCTGGTGGCTTAGTTGGCTTCGGTGACTCCTGCCGGCGCTGGAGCCAGGTGGCGCAGGGTATTCGGGTGGTGCAAGACGGGGCGACAGGAGTGTGCCGGGGTGGGCGTCGCCGTTGTGAGTGTTGTTGGGTGAGTTCTCAGTGATGATAGCGAAGTTTCGACTGGGCATGGTGACCTGGTTGTGGTTTGCTGTCTTGGTGCTGCTACCCGGGTCCTTGTCAAACAGCTTGAAGAGTGTCTCGTCTGTGTCGTGGTCGAGGTGATGGATTTTATTGCGCCTCGAAAGAAGATTCGCAACGGCCGCAGGGGGCGGCTTGTTGACGATGGCCGATGATACGACGTTCACCATGTAGCGATAGTCGTTCTCGACTGGGATGTGGTGCTTCGGCTTGGAATAGAATCTGCCAAGCGCTGCCAAGTGCACGTCGCCTCCCAAAATTGTGACACGAACAGAAAACTCGGCACAAATGCCTTGGAGTCGCTTGACCAAGCGGTTCCGCTCCTTCTTGTGAGTCCTCGCAGTGTAGTGGTCGTCGAGATCATCAAGAAGATCTATGCTTCCGTCGAAACTATTGAAGAAGCTGCCACCCAAGCCCATCCGCCTATTCAAGAATTTGATCGGACCTAAAACGGGGCTTGAAAATATATTTTCAAGCCATGTGAGACGCTGCCCGCCGGTTAGTCGAACGCGACACGACTTGTCTATTCGGGGCAGATACTTACAGGATATGCTATGGGAATACCCAACAGAAGGATCATGTGCTTGAATGGATTCCCAGAACGTGCGGCATCTGATAGTTCCTGGCGTACACGCGAGAAGATTTGGTCGTAGGTTTCTGGGTAGTTGACCTGATGCCTGGTTCTCTCAGTTCGTGCGTCGATACCCAACAACGCCATTCGGGCCCCAAGTCTCGCGAACATGTTGTGGGAGTGCTCGGCGACGTATGGCTAATCCGATCCGGACAGATAAGTAGGTGGATTATGAGAGTGAGAAGGAATGGGGATACTCACGCCATGTTGTGAACCAATAATGTAGTTGGACTCTGTCATCCCGGGGTGCACATATGTGTTGGCGGCCTGATTAGGGTCAAATCCCTGGCCTTCCTCACCGGTGGCAGGTTTGACGGCATCTGAGGTGTATGTGGAAGGCGGAGGAGGCAAATGATGCTGGAATAACATGTAGTATTTGTGCGCCACACCGCCGATGCCTTTGAAAACCTGCCAATCTGTCAGCGAACTGAGAGTTCACTGGCGATATTCCAGGATCAACTCACATCGCACTTCATAAATTCATTCACATACGACCCGAATCCGTCGATAATCTGCACATGGTTAGCTACCCCTAAATGGGAAGTTGCGGGGACAATGTACAACACATACGTCGTGATCATCCCAGATGTTCATCTGCGGAATCTGGCCGTTCGCCGTGGCGAATGGCTCAGTGTTGTACCTACACCATAACATAAATTAGACACCAAAGAAAGTCCACCATAATAAATCAGGCTAGGGCACTGACCAGCGGATGTAATTCTGCAAGTACCAGTCATCGCAATCCTCGCGAAGTCTCTCCGGAAAGGGGTATTCCCTCCTCTTCTTAGGATTACCGATATCTGTCCAGGCACGGAGCGGTCCAGATACCCTGATTGCATCGTTATAGATCTGGTCACCTCCACCAAGCATGACATGAAACGGGGCATCTCCGTGGCGGCGCAGGACGTCCTTCCACAGGCAAGCACCGTTGTAGGCCTCCTCGTCGGTGCCGACGCTGAAGCCGTTGCATGAGTGGAACATGATGCGCATGGACTCCGTGACAGCGGGTACCCAAAAGCTGTTGACGTGCGGCTTGGTCTTGCTGCCGGTGAAGCGCAGCCCCGGGAGTTCGTACTCCCACTTGGCGTCGGCCTGCCCCATACTGGCGCTCAGGTCGAAGCGCCAGAAGGTGTTGCGCGGGTCCGAATAGAGGCAGATGCCCGGGATCTCGCTGGCCTCGGCCTCACCCCCTGCGGGGTCGGCGCGGCGCAGCGTCAGGCCGGGCACGAAGGACTGGGTCTTGCCGCCGCCCCTAGTCACGACCAGGACGCTGCCGATCCACGTGCTGCCCTCCATGCGCCGGTAGTTGATCAGGGGCCCGACGGCGATATCCCTGCCGTCGGGCGCGTGGCCGCGGGGCGCAAGATCGGCGGCGCCCGGCCCATCCTCGTCGCCATGGACGTTGTTGCGGGCCTCTGCGGCGCCGGCAATGACGGGGATGAAACGCGGAGTCGTGGGCCGGCTGCCGCCGGAATCGGCTGGCGGGGAGATGCGCGACGTGTTGAGGAAGTCGGCGAGCTCGTTCACGCGGTTGTGCGAATCGGCGTCGCGCGCTTGCTGCGGTTGCGGCCGTGCAGCCCGGGCGAAGGCCGACGACTCCTGATGTCTCCACCGCGTCGACGAAGCATACGGATTGCGTGTGTTGGCACTGGGCGGCGCCGCCCCGCTCGGGGGGTGGTGGCTGTCGACAACATCGTCATCGTCGTCGTCGCGAAAAAGGTCCGCATCAGGGTCGCGGGGTCCGCGTCGGGACGCCATCCGAACTTTACTTCAGCCTCGCACGCAGTTTTCAGAATAAAAACAGCAACTTGACCACCGCGTCGTCGTCAATAGCTTCCAACCGATCAATCAAGTACGACTTGGGAGAACAAAAAAAGATTAGGGAAGAAATAACGAAAACAAGCTGGTCGAACCAAGGGAAATTACGTCGGGCCCAAGCAGCGCAGGAAAACAAGGATGTGCCTCGATCGGCGCCAAGCCAATAGACGTTGAAGTTGGTTGACCACTGGAACGGGACTTGGTATTAACCAGCGATTCTCCCTGGTGAGCGCTGATAAGGTATATATTCGATTGCCTTGGAATTATGAATCTGTCTAGAACATCCGGCACGCTAATCTGCCACGGGTACAAACCGGGGGATTGAATGGCGGCTGGGACGAAAGTTGGTCGAGGACAAACTCGAAATCGAGATCACCATTCCCGCCCCGCGGCGGGATCATGCGCCAGAAGCACCTGTGCGCAGGAAGCCCAAGTGGACGATCGGGAGGCCTTGCAGCGCCGAGGCCGTGGTTGCGTCAGTGCCCAGGTGATCCCCACAGCCGGCAACTCGGCTCGCTCTTTGTGGCTTGGCGTGTGCTGTTTCAGCTCAAAGCTGCTTGGGTTACACGGCCGTCGACATGTCACAGGGATAGGAGAGCGAGACGTCGAGTGACATTGCATTTGCAGTGGGTGTTGAGCAAGGCAAGCGAAGCTGATGGGCGAATTTCACCTGTCTGACCAGCTTCATCGTATCGGACCTTCTGCCTCGCCGCTACCGTATCGTCCCGCCCGAATAAAGACCAGCAGACAAAACAAGCTTAATTGCGCCGCTGTCAACCGCTTTATATGCATGATAACTGTACACACAGTAATACAATCAGCTAACACTGTGCTGCCCACCCCCATCATCACTGCTTCTTCTCCACCGCTTTGGCTGGGATGACAACCCCTATTTGCAACTTTTCCCTTGCCTTTTCCTCCTTGAGACGCTTTTTCCGTTCGATTATATGACCGGCGACCATACCCGTGGCGAGTCCTACCATGTGCGATACGATATCCCACCTGTGGTTCCTCGAAAACATAGCCGCGATATTGGTACCGACGAACAGGCCGATGAAAGCCAGCCCCGGAACGCCGTTAAAAGGGTCGGGAGGAAGACCGAGGAGTTTGAAGTACTCGAACCGGTGCATCCAGAAATATGCCGCCGCCACACCGTACACAGCGCCTGACGCCCCAAGCGTTGTGACATGGAGCTGATTACGCAGCACCGCCCAAGTGAGGGTCCCCAGAAAGCCCATTCCGCCAGTCGTAAAGTAAGTTGCCAGGAAGTCGCCTCTTCCGACATCATCGTAAAACGCCGTGCCAGCCAGCCAGAGAACAGCCATGTTCACCACCATGTGGGAGAATTGTTGGTGCGAGAACATGGCGAAAAAGACACCCCCCGCTTTAGGTGTCGCTGGAACGACGAGAAAGTACTTGTTCAGGACGGGCCAGAGCCGGGGCGCCTTCCAGGCGGCGAAGACGAGAAGGTTTGCGAGTATAACAGCGCCAACCGTCGCGGCTGCTGGAGGAATGTCGGGGAACATCCTGTCAGACCGTTTGAGCGGACGGTAGTAGGTCGCGTACCCCAAAAGAAGGCCGCACGCCAGAAAGACGACGACTGCTGAGGGCAGTATCCGCTCCCATTTCGTCATTTGTGGTGGCTCATCCATATCCGACGTGGCCGCTTCGATATATGCCTGCATCTTCGCGCTCGGCTTGCGAACAGTCCCCAGTCTCTTCTCGGCGAGCGCTTGCAGTTCGCCAGGTGTCATATTAGCTGCCTCTTCTTCCTCCTTCTTCCGTCTTTCTTCCTCTTTCTGCAAACGCTTTGCTTCACGTTTCGCAATGTTCTTTGCACGAATAGCATCAATTATGCTGTTCCCGTAAACGCTCCCGCCCTTATCTACCGTCCTGTGGAGGCCGAGTCCCGGCACACCTGGATGGTCACCATCTTCTGTCTGCTGCTCCAACAGGGCTAGCTCGTCTTCCGATCTCAGGCCTGCATTGTTGATCTCGTCTACCGGGACCATCTTCCGCAGGTATCCAAGCGCTCTCTGTTTCTCGTCTTTGGAAAACATTGTTGTATTGACCTCCAGCGTCGGGTCGTTCAATGTTCCCGCAACCCGGCGCCCGTGGAGGATCCTGAGCAGTGTATTCGCCGCCTTCGTACTCATATACGGCCCGAAGAGTGTGAGAACCTCGCTGGCTTCCAAATCGAACTGCCGGAAAGGGAGGCCTTCTTCATCCTTGTAGTCAGGCGGCAGGTCGATGTAGCTTGTGAGGACGATAAAGCCAGACGCGCTGAACGACCGGGCACCAGCGCGCAGAGCTGGTGAAAGCCGTTTAGTCAGAGCGTTTGCAACAAGCCCTCGCCCTTGACTACACAGCCATTGGCTTTGCCCGTGGTTTGGTGGCCATAGCGAAATGGACCGGCTGATGGGCGTCCCAGCGGCCAATTGTAACCGGCCGAATGATTTCAAGAACGGTCGGGTCACGATCAGGGCGCTCGAGCGAAAGGAGTTGACGCTGAGTGAACAGCTCATTGCGCATATGTCGCGCCCAGTCGCGCAGGCCAGCTATCCATCAACTGAGTCGCCGGGATCGTCGAGAAGGGCGGAACCCTGGTGTTGAACACGTCAATCGTGGGTTTTCTGGCTTTGGCGGGCGTATCGTAGCTTTTTTTTTTTCTTCAGGAGAGATCGGCGCTGTTTGACCCAGCAGGGGAAAACCGAGAAGCCCTTCCCGACCCGCAGATTGCCGATTGCACATCATTGGCTCCAGGGAATAGCTCCCCCGCGCTGACGAGGGCCGCCACCTGCCTGGGCAAAATGCCCCGCTCCAGCATGAACACCTCAACGGCCCTCATGGGAAAGCTTCACTCCCGCCGTTTACAACCAACTCACGATCGACAAACACGAAGGAACTACGACTTTACCCCCCCCAAAAAACACATAGCCGTGATCTCACCAAATCACAGCAATGTCCTCCGACACTCTCCCCATCACCCCTTCCCGCTTTGCTTCAGCCCTCAAAGATCTCTCCATCAGCAGCCTGCACCTCAAAGTCCTCGAGCTCCGCAACAACATCGCCCACCTCGACTACTCCAACGAGCAGCTTCGGCCCTTCGCAGATGGGACTGCGCCAACCTCCTCGACCCCACAGCAGCCAGACCCCGACTGCATCGATGCGATTCGCGAGAACGAAGAGGTGATCTCGCGCATGCAAGAGCGAATCCAGCTAGTGCGCGCCGAGGTAGAAGACCGCGGATGCAGTTGGACCGAGTTCCAGAGCAAGGAGGAGGCTGATGCTGAGGCTGGGGTGAGGGGTGAGGATGAAGGTAGTGGCGGCGGGGAACCCACTACGAACGGGACCGGCGTGAACGGTGCGAACGGACAACCTAATGTCGCAGAGCCGAGGCACTCAGCTTGGAGGGATGGCACCTTCCAGACTGGCGTGATTCGCGGTGGAGATGTACATATGGACGGCGTGGCAGGATCGGGAGGTTCGCTGACAGACGAAGAGCTGAGGCGGAGAATGGAGGAGCAGCTCCGAGGCTTGGGCGATGATGGAGAAGAAGAACAGGGCCTGCATCTGTAATACTGCTGGAAAGAAACTTAAAGATTGAGCAGAAATGCACTATAGGCGTTAGGGAATGGATTATGATGGGTTACGGGCGCTGGGCAACATACCTACTCTCAGAAAATACCCGAGACAGACCAAATAAAACTATAAGTATAAAGCTAGGCATCTACCGACTGACTATACGTTTGGGCTAGTTGCTTGTTGCTTCGGTGTATGTTTTTCATATACATGTACATCCTTAGTCACGCCAATAATATGTCCGAAGCAAAGAAAAAAAGTGTGTCACAGGAGTGGCCAGATGAGAAGAAAATGATACAACGCTGTTTTGATCAGGGGACAGCCTCCCAGCCTTTTCCCTTGCAATGCTGCCCCGAACGCCTTGTAACCCCGACAAAAAAAAGACCGAGGGCTTGAAACTTACAACCAAGCCCAAACCAGTGCCCCCATAACCAACAGGCTAACCGAAATGCATGAAAGAAATGACCAATGTTACTAGAGAAGTATAGGTGAGCCATAGACGCCTACAGTGACCAAGAAAAGGAAAGAAAAAGACCGCTAATCCGTTCGGGGGTGAAGTGCCTTATAGGACAAGTCTGGCACCAGCTGGTTCCTCTCTTGCGCTGTTCGCACCGTCACCAGGTATTGACTTCGAATTGGTGACTTCCTGGAGCGGCAGTTGTGGTAAGTTTCCGCTTGCTGATTCTGCACTCAGAATCGTCGGTAGCCTTGGCTTCTGCGCCGCATGATGGGGACTGTTGCCTAACGACTCAAAGCTCCGAGACGCGCATTCGTTCCCAGAATTCCCTGATTCCACTTCGGGAGTCGCAATCGGGCGATGACTTGGCCTCCGGCTCCTCCTTCGATCCGCCTCATCCATGGAATCCTCCGATTCGGTCGACATACTGTAGGTCCTTCGCCCACTTCTTGCCGTCGATGTCGTAGCCCGCCTAGGTCGAGTATTGTTCAGAGAGGATGTCGAGTGAAGTCCGCCCTCAAATGGCGTCTCTCCATTCCGTATCCTCGCCTCGAGTGCCCTCTCGCCGACTCGTCTCCCCATTGACATACCGTCTGAGGTTCCGACCGTCCTCATGCTGGCAGTCCTGCTAACTGGTGTTTTGCCTTCCATCACCTTCGCCGGGGGCGGCGGTTGTAGCATCCATCTCAAAGCATCTCTATGTATGGGCTTGCTGCTGACTACGGGCGGGTGGTAGTCATTGACAGGTGGGTTCCTGGGCGAAAAGTAGAAGTTATAGCGGTCTTCCTCTGTCACCCCCTTATCGATGCCGAGCTTTGACTCCACGAAACGTCCGGCAGTCGTTCCGGCCTGCTTGATAGCGTCCATGAGCTTCTGGCCAGTACGCGAGAATTCGTGCCCCCAAAGCTCCTCGTCCTCCCGCTGGTATCGTTTGAGGTTCCAGTCGTCGCCTGTCGACACCGAAGCTGTTTTGCTCAACGTGGCGCTCGCTGCATCCTCCTCTGGGACCACTGTGGGAGCGCTCCCTATCCCGTGGAGTGTAGTCAGGGCGGGCGTGGTAGGCGTCTTGGGGGTACCATTGGTTCCTGTCCCAGTTGGGGCTCCGACAGCAATACTACTGTCAGTTCCCACACTCGCGAGATCTCGACTCGCGTTTGTGAGCCCCCGCTGGCTTGCAGCCTTGCTCGAGTCCCCTCCTCTTCCTTTCTTTTGTGGCAAACTTGGCCCCATCTGGATCTCCTCGCCCCAGTATGGATTCGTATGAAATGGGTCTGGATGGTGATAGAGGTGTGGCTGTTCGGCCACCACTCGCGCCTTCTCCTCGCTTTCCTTCTTGGCCTTTACCCGGGCTTTCCGCCGATGAAGAACTTTGTTACATGGTGTACAGGCGACAAAGTAGAAGATAGCTGACTGAACAGCAACGGGGAACGACATCCTGGGTCCTGGGGATACCGGTCTTCACCCCTCGTGGCTTGGGAAATACAGGGTGAGTGCCCTTTTGGCCCTGCTACCACTTTACAGGACTCATATAGATTGACAGTTCGTTGCTAACAAACGGCCTCGGAGTTTTCGGGTGATTGCTGTGAGGTATGTTGACCATGGAGACCAACACAGAGTGGTGAAGCGCCTTGGGTCGTGAATTGGGTGGGTCCCAAAGCCCTCGGGGGACAAATTGTTGTTGGGTGGGGTTATCGATGCCCAAGATTTGAGAAACTCGGCGCTGGGAAGGGAATGGTATGTTGTGTCTTGCGTGTATAACGGTGTGGCGCGCCACTTGGATTCGGGGTTCGCGGAGTCGTGGAACAGTCGGACAAGGGTCGTGGGGGTAATGAACGTGGCAATGAAGTCAAATATACGACATATGCGTTGAGCTCTCGTGATTTCGAATTGTCGTTAGTTAGTTAGAAAGAAAATGGAAATACCAAGAAAGGATGCGCAGTTTGGCCGAGGGAGGTGTATGTTGTTGGAGCGGGGGAGGGGAGGGGAGGGAGAAGGAAACCAAACGGAGTCCCAAGCACAAGGCAGGCAAAGAACGTGAAACAGAGCGATGAGCCCGAGATCGACGGGTGCTTTGGTGCGTTTTGCACCAGCTAGCACCGTATTTTAAGGGTCAATTTAGATGGCAGACGCCTCTTGCAGGGGTGTGAGCCAGACCCTAAGAAGTAGGTTTCCTATCGAAGCACAGGGGTTAGATGAGGCGCACCTCAGCTGGGAAGCTATTTCCACTCTCCAACAACATAGGTAAATTCCTCAAAGTGTCCTCACAGACATCGTGACCATCGCATTCCCGAGGCAGAGCACCTCAAAGACAAACTACGCCGCGGCAACCTAGTTCTGGCCGGATCCTACCTTTTGCCCCCCCCCCTTCCCGCTAAGCAAAACAGGTAGGTGTAGTCAACTCGGTTGCGAGGTCCACTACATGCGTTGTACATCCATCTAGACACTTCTACCTTGCATGCAATGTGCATCATCCATCCTGCACACCCACTCGACGACTGCCCAAAGCGTTCAGACCCTCCCAGACACACCCACCAACCCTTCGATGCATGAGTGCACGGTCCAAAACACGTGTGCAGGAGCTGACCCTGAATAGGCGTGGCAAGTCGCCCGTTTTCGCCCACCGGGTTGACCGGACAAATCATTGTGAAATGGCAGCCGTCCAGTCCTCCCGCCCAAAATTGATCTTTGGCATTCCCGTGCTTTTGCGTATGCAGCTCCCTGGATTTGTTACTGTCAAGCCTGGTTAAAGTTGGCGACGCATCTTGTGGGGATTAATGGCTTAGGATGACGTCTCATTCATAAAACCCCTAAGTACCTAATTAAGATATGCACAAGTAGCAGGTGCTTATAGAGCAGATATTGCTCAAATCAACACCTGGGAACCAGTGGGTGTGCTGTGGAGCTTGGTCATATGTAGGTACTGATCTTGTGTAAATCGACGAGATGATGAAGATGGGCCAGCTGCACGAAGTACCTCACACCTACAATCATCAGGCGCTATTTTCTCCAACGAATTGACTTGTGCCTAGGATCAAAGCCCACCTCTATCATCATTGGGCAGTTGTTCTCTGTGGGGGAAGAAATGCATGAAGAACCACAGACTAAATTCATTTATCCACCATCTGGGTTGAACGGTTCGCGGCACATCGGCATCCAACCACCCCGCAATGATCGTCGGCTTGGCGATTGCCAGCAAGGGAATAATCCACAATTACTCCTCCCTGCCACGTTTCTAATTTTTCTGCGCACTCAATGCTCTGGGCAACCAGCTGGGACATTGTTGTTCACAATTGCATTAGGAATTTTGGTTATATTTATTGATCTGCCTGCTCCCGTACAACTTGGCATCGCGAACCAGAGTCGGAATCAAGTCCGATCCTTCAGCCCCAAGAACAACCCATGGAAGTGCCTTTTTCCTCTTACCACCCAGCTCACTTGCCAATACAGATCCGTGCTACTCTTGCGCCTGCCCATCCATGACTTTCATCAAAGTCTGCTTGATCAAAACAGACCAGCGTCTGTGAGAGAACAGTCAAAAGAAAGAGGAAACAAAGAGAATAAAGCGTAAGATAATGTCGAAGGCTGGTTCATTTTAATGTACACACATCTAACTCCTTTGCCCAGCCGGATAAAAGCCCCGTTTTGTATAAGAGACGTGAGTCGATGTGAATAAGCAGAGCGCCAGCGGGATGATCAAATTGTCGTACCATCCGCCAAGTTCGCATGGCAAGAAAACGTACACAGAGGGCAAAGTTCCGAACTGCTGAAAATAGTCGGCTGCTTAAACATCCCACTCGTTCTCGACCTCAGGTTCATCCTTAGTGCTAAGGGCGGCAAACGACGACTGCTGTGAGAATGGCTTTGTCGGCTTTCCATTGCCGTTGGCTGTGGCCTTCTGTGTCTTGACAGCGGTGGGTTGAGACACAACAGGTGTCGTCTGCTTCAGCTCGGGCTCGACCTGGGTTTCGGTGACAGGCTCCTTCTTCTTGCCCTTTGCGGCCTTCTTAGTTGTGACAGTGCTCCATTCCTCCTCTCCACGAAGAATCTCCATTTGCTCCTCCTCAGACGGCAGCGACGAGATCCAGTTCTTGTCTTGCTTCGATGTTGGGGGCGTGGCTTTTCTGGTCGACACCTCAGTGTGGCTAGCGGTGTTGAAGGTATCCAAAGGCTGGACGGCACCATGGTCGCCATTGGTGGCGCTGCTGTTGGTTGAGTTACTGTTAGCGCCATTGCCAGTCCAAGCAGACTGTGCGGCCTGAGAGGCCATGAAGGCAGAGCCATCCTTGGCAGCCCGTCCTTCAGAAACGCGAGCAAGTCTTCTCTGTGCTTCGAGGGCAACCTGCCTCTGTTTCTCAGCCTCCTCACGCTCAACCTTGGCAGCCTCGACCTTCTGACGGTTCTGGCGCTGCTTCTTTGTCTCGACCTTCTCGACCGCCTTTGCCTTCTTCTCCTTCAGCTTGACCTTGTCGGTATCCGTGAGGCGGAGAACGGCAGGGCCAGCCGACTTGGGCTCCAGCATGTCTGCTACGCCAGCCGCGTCGGCGGCAGTCACCTCGGGGGAGGCGGACGACGAAGCAGCCTGCGACTCGTCGTCATCGGCATCCGCGCCAGCGGTTGAGGAAGGGGCCGAGGGCTTGTTTTCGCTGACAGGATTGTCAATCTCGCGAGCTCGGGATTGCTTGACCGATCGCTGGCGCTTCTCGTCGGTCTTCTTGGGGGCATTCAGGTTGGTGCCCTGTTTAACGCTAGCCAATTGCTTGGCGAATTCTCGGTTGTCAACTCCGTCGTCTGAGCTGAAATCGGGCGTGTAGCTAGGAGCTGGGGCAGCCTTGGGCGCCCGCGGCTTGGGCTGAGTTGTCTTAGTTGAGTCGTCAACGTCCTTGCTAAAAGCTTCTCCTCGTTGGCGCTTCGCCTTCTCCTTGAGCTCCTTGCGGTTCTGCAGGTTCTGCCTCTCCACCTTCTGGCGATGAGCAGCCAACCGTGCGGCCTCGCGGGCCCATCGCTCTCGCAAGCTCCGGTAGATGTAGTAACCGAAGAAGGCAGATAGAAAGGCCCATCCGCCCAAGGTCGACATGGAAACTCCCATGATGGAATTGACTGATGGGGGCCGATGTGTGTAGAGTTGGGCGCAGTGCTGACAACACTGAAAAGGAAACCACAAGAGCTGAGGGACTCTCGAGGGCGATCCAATTAGCTGCTATCGATGACTGGATGTGAAGATCGGGACCAGTTCGGAGCGAGACGGTGATGGATGATCGGGTCCCCCTTCGAAAAAAGTTGAGGAAGTCGCAGAGAAGATTCCCGATTAATATTACGCGAGATTTCAGACGCAGAGGTGTGGCAGGAGTGAAGGAATTTGGATAATTCGTGTGCGCAGGGTTGGGAAGGTGATGTAATGCTCAGACCCAGGCTAAAGAACGTGATTGAAGGTCAATGGCAGGTTGTGAGAGGGGGACAGAATTTGTGTTCGGTGATGAGGTTTGCTGATAATCAAGCACGACTTGCTCGATTGCTGAAAGGTGTCTTCACAAGTTCGGTTTGCCCCCAGTCAATCCCACTGGTAAGTTGTCGGTCGCACCCCTGTCCCCCAATGGCTTGGCGATAGCCTCCCACGTGACTTCGGCGAGGATAAATTAATTACGGAGTGGGCTAGGAAACACTGTGGAGATGGTTAGTTTCCTTGGTACGGATTGCACGCTGTGGCTTGCTCAGGGGAAGTTCCAGGATGACTTATCATCCCGACCAGACACGGTTCAGTTTAATTGGGTGATGAGTTGATGTGTCTTGAGGTCAGGTAAGGTAGGTAGCGAGGATGGAAGGAACAGCTGTGTGATGAAATGCCATGTGATGATCCTTTCCACCCATCTGCACCGTCAGACGTCAAGGTCACCATTGTGTCAGCAGCTTTAGTCCCATCTTGCAGGTATGATATATCTCACGATTCATCCCAGACCCCATTTCCCAGTTTTTGGGGTTCACGTTGTGTCTCAGTCAAATGCGGACCTTGATGTAAGGGCCCGTCAGTTAGTTGGGACCATGAAGACCCGCTCATTCGCATGCGCTGGCTTGCAGCGGTAATATATCGGCCCTTTATCTGCAGATGGGTGTCTAACGCTAACGTTGAGTTGAGGGGCAGGTAGATGCGATAATAGAAAGAGGGCAGCACCCGACATCATCACTCCTACCGAGGTGGGAAGCAGCAGCATTGAAGGCAAAAATACGATTTATCCCTGCCTCACCCATCCCTCTCACTTCTTGCAATCTTTGCTTCTTGAACTCTGTGTTCAGTTCTGCAACCCTGAAGTTCTTCCACTCACTTGCTACCTACCTACCTACCCCTCCAGCCGCAACGGCGTAGCCCATCCCGTCATGGCACCCAAAAATCGTATCATTATTGACACCGATCCAGGTATGAAGATGCTTGCTTCACGTACTCAACTGCACGACATCCGGCATTAACATGCAGCTCCAGGGGTTGACGATGTGCTTGCGCTGTTGTTGGCGCTTAGTGCGTCGCCTGAGGAGCTTGAGGTTGTCATGATCTCGGTCACCTATGGCAATGTACCGCTTCAGAGGTGCGTTGAGAGCTATTTGCAAGGCTGCAGATGCCATGGTGGTTGACCATTACCGCAGCTGTCTCCGGAATGTGGTCGCATTATTCCATGTTCTGGAGAAGGAAATGGCATGGCGCGAGTCCACTGGAAACGGCCGGGTCTATGGAGCGCTACGAGCTTTCAAGCCTATTGTTGCCGTCGGCGCCGAGCATGCGCTTGAGGATGAGATACTTATGGCGGATCACTTCCGTAAGAACATCCTTGTGAACTGCCATGTTAAGTTCGTCTGCAGTGCAGAAGCTGACCAGACGCAGACGGTGCTGATGGACTACACGGTGTTCACGATGCGGTAAGGCACTCACTGTATCAAGTCTGTGGAGACTCTCTGATCATTCGATGTAGCATCCTCATCTATCTCCCTCTGATACCTGGCGCTCGCTATTTGCAGATGCTACCAGTGAGTCTGTTCAGACCGCCGAGCAGCCCTCCTATTCCAAGTTCTTCACTCCAAGCAAGACTCTCGCACACAAAGAGATGCTTCGCATCCTGAAGGAGAACCCCAAGGACACGATCACGATCGTGGCTATTGGGCCTCTTACAAACGTAGCGCTGGCTGCATCTGAGGATCCCGAGACCTTCCTACGCATCAAAGAGGTTGTGGTCATGGGGGGTGCCGTGGCGGTTGAGGGAAACATCACTCCTTATGGTGAGTTCAACTGCTACGCCGATGCAGTTGCTGCTGCCCGGGTCTTCGCATTGACCTCTCCAACCCCGGCATCAACCATGCCTCCGGTGATTCATGGAAAATCCGCACTACCGGCATATCCCTCCAAGCTCTCTCGACAACTCAAGCTGAGCTTGTTCCCGCTTGACATTACCACCCCACATGAGCTCACCAGAGAGTTCTTTGACAAAAAGATCAAGCCTCTGAAGAAGTCTGGCAGCCCACTTGCGCAGTGGACTGACACTTTCATGACTGGGACCTATAACAAGATTGATTCCATGCTCGGAGACGGAAGCGAGGCTGGCTTATCATTGCACGATCCCCTCACCATCTGGTACATGATTTCTCGCGACGATCCGGCGTGGAAGCCGGTTCCAGTGCCCGAGGATATCAGGATCGAAACCTGCGGGCAATGGACTAGAGGAATGCATGTGGTGGATAGGCGAGTTAGAGCGAAGCCGGGCGAGAAGAATACGACGGTGAAGACACATCCGGAGGACCCCATGAACGCTGTGACGCTCGACGACGTCCCGGGCGACACGTTGGGATGGCTCAGCGTGAAGAAGGGCAACAGGATCAACAGAGTAGTTGAGTCCCCGGGCGTGGATGCCTTCCCGGAAGAGTTGATGAACAGGCTGTTCTGCTAGATGGCCGAGTTCCCGTGTGCGGGAGGTCCTGTGCTTTATTTCGGGTACTTTAGATCCCCATAGCTCCAAGCCCAAACTCTTCCGTTGTCAGCAGAGACTTTTGAGTAGAACAACCGGTAGTGAATGGCATACCCGTAATAGACGACCTAAACACGCATCGTAAATCCTATCCCGGCTAGTCTTTCAACGAGTGGCCCAAGTCATTGACGGCCTCCTCGCCAGCGTTCGCCGTTCCGAATCCCCACACGCCCCGAATACACCAACTAGTGCTTCGTCGTTCCAATCGGCTCGCCTTTTACTTCCGTCCAGTTGATGCTTGCATCCAGTGCCTCATCCACAAGTCCGACGACACAGACATTCTCGCCCCGGACGATGTAAAGCCCAAGAGGGACCTCAGCTGACGGCTCGCCCTCTTCAACGCTCCGTATCACACGCTCAACTGCGCCATTCAAAACCTGCCATCCACAACCCACCATGTCAGTATCCCCAGAACCAAACAAAAACTCGGAAATCGTGGCAGGCCCCGCCAGTGACGTACCAGGTTGGTCGTGTTGTCGTGGCACGCAAGCGATCCTACTAGATATCGCCCGTCCGTTGTGATGATGCACACCCTCTCTGTAGAGAGACAAGACGGTTAGGAGATGCTGCAGTCACGGCCTTGGGAGAGCGGCGGACTTACTGCCCAGGTAGTTGCTTAGCGACATTGTTGGGTGAGCGCGCCGCTGGTGGATTTGCCGTGGATTGGCTGGTGCACCAAGAGCGCAGGAGGGGGATAATGCGAAGATATTACGGGATCCTCATCCGGTTTGCAGCTGTGGCTCGTTTGTTCGGTACGGTTCTCGTTGAGCAGGAGGATTGGGCGGCTTGTCGACGGAAATATTTGGCTGAGGTTTGGACACTGGACATGATGCTTGGCGCATGGCGGGGCGCTAGGACCAAGCTAGCGAACGGGGGTCAGGTATTGCTATGGAGCCTCAGGCAGGAGTTTGTACATCCCTAGTTGGCCAGGGGTTTATACTCAGATTCAGGCAGCAACTAGATTCGTGCAATCAAGCATCCTCACACAATGACTCTATTTACTTGCCCCTGACATGCACAACAACAACAACAACAACAACAACAACAACAACAACAGCAACAACAACAACAGCAACAACAACAACCAGGGGCTGCAATGTGCCTTTCAAGGGTGTTGAATCCTTGCCATCCATTTCTCAGTGTTTTGTATAATTTCTTATCCCTAAGAGCTCGCACTTTTCCAAACTCAATACGACGCGGTCTTCTCCCGCACTTCGCCGCGAGCAATTGCAAGCGATTGTTCAATTGTTGCGCCAAGAGAGGTATAATCCGTGGCGACGGAAATCATGTGAAAGCCTTGCTTCGCATAACCCCGAGCTTGCTCACCGCTTGTGCAAAATATGCCGCACTTCTTTTTGGCCAGATTGGCGGCATTCAACACTCTGGTAATGGCTTCATCCAGCTCTGGATCCATCTTTCCGTCAATGATGGGATGGCCGATGTTATTGCCCAGATCAAAAGGACCGATAAAGAGAACATCGACAAGCGGCGCTATTTCCTCCACAGCCTCCAGGGCCTCTTTGGTCTCGATTTGAACCATGGTCAAGAGGCTGTCGTTTGCCTGTTGGAGATACTCTGAAAACGTAGGCACAGGTTGGAAGTTCTGTGCCGCAATTGGGGATCCAAATCCTCGCCGACCCATAGGTGGAAACTTGGTAGCAGCCACCAAGTTTTTGACTTCGTCAACAGATCGAATCAGTGGTACCAATATCTGACACAACAGTATTCGTCAGCTATCATGTGTTGCGGCTGATGATACCTAATGTGGACGAGCGGCTGGACTTACCCCGTGCGCCCCGCTGTCCAACGCACCTGCAAAAGAGCATCAGCAACTGTCGAAAGGCCGGACACGTTTGCAATGAGTATTGGGCACACACGTTTTACCATCCACCCCTGAAGATCTGGTATTCTGACAATAGGAGAGACGCCGAGGCTGGCTATGGAAGGCACGGCTTCGTGCATGGCGGCATCTGAAAGGTGTCATTTGCCGCTCAATTTCATTCAACGGGGCCTCGTATCAAACCGTCAATGTTCCCATGTTCACAGTCAACCATAACCCAGTCAACACCCGTCCTAGCAAGAATGCGAGAGATGTTGGAACCCGGAAGCATCTGCCAGGCACCCATTGCCGGACCCTTGTCTTCCAGGAAGACCTGGGCGAGCCTGTTAGACCGAAGCATGCTGGGCCCGGTGTTCATAGTCGACAGGATACGTTTCTGGCTGGTGCGGAGACCGGAAAGGCGGCTGGATTGAAGGGAAGCTTTCCAGAGAGGGAGAGTCGCCATGCTGACGGAGAGCCGTCGCCGGGCCTCTACTGACTTCCGGACCCGTGACAGGAATGCTGTTAACGATCCGTAGGTTCGTGCTAGAGGCCGATTTCGCACCCAGTGCCCCGCTGCTTAGAGCTAGTAGTCGTTGGCGATCTTGCTGGTGCGTGTTTAGGATCGAGAACCAGCCAACCGGTGACCCCCAACCGAAGCCGGGATGATGGCGGGGTAACTTGACAACCCCGAGGTACCGAGGTGGGGACCGCCTGGCTACGCTCCTGGCCGCATTCAGGGGCATGGAGAAGCGGAACACCAAAAATGGTTGGGACGTGATATCGCATTTCACTCCAGGTACGGTGCCACCTGCAAGCAGTACCCGGCCTGCCATCCACGCTCACTTTCGATTCCCCGTGGGGTCCCGGCCGTGCGTATCATAGGCAGGCTATTTACCCCGTAATGAATTGTGCTCATCCCACTCAATCGCAACGGAGGTTGGAACTGAAGATATTGGTCCTTCTTATCAGCTTGGCCTTAAAGGCGCGAATCGAAATTCTTAATGGTTGGCGAACGCGGCTGCTCCCGGTAGGTGGCGTCTTGTAAAGAGCGGGAACGGAATTATCCTACCACGATCTGAGTGCCCCCTAGTGTCTCGGCTCGCCTCATAACTTCTCAACAACCTACCGTTAGTCATCAGCCCATATAGGGCTTTCTCAAAGAACCAAGCCGCCGTGCGGACATACGGAGATAGAGAGAGACACAGAGATGCCTGCTTGTGGAGTTCGTGTTAACACCAGACGTCCTCAATCTGCCTCCCGTTGCGGTACTTTATCCTCTCTCTCTCTCCAGCAAGTGCGGCAATATCCGGTTTTTACTGGGCGGAGGGTGTGGTTTGCCTCTCTCGTTTCCGCAGGCATGGCGAGCTTGGCTGTTATAACACACTACTAATATCACTTGGTCGGGCGGACTGCGATCTAACCACCCCTTGGCTGATCTGACTAACTGCGAGCTTGCGGCGGTTGGTCAAACATTGTACGAGGTCAGCAAAAACAGACTCTGTCTTTCTTGTCTTGTGCACATTCTTCGGTATGAAGGGACAGCCAAGGTATAAGTGTGGCGAGAGCAACCTCAAGTAAACGCGCAGGAAGACTGTTCGAAGATTTTGGTAGCCCACGCCCGACCTAACTCGTCGGCCGCACATTCATAAGATTGAGCTGATCCTGCATACCGAATGATATCATAACGATCCGCTGTGGTTTGAAAAGGCGTTGTTTTCTGACCTGACTTCAGCGTTGTCCTCTACTTTCTCAACGGCATCCATCTTGGCTTGCACAGCCTCAGCCGTGAATCTGTGCATCAGTTTAGTGACCTTGCCAAAGGCGCCTGAGTCTTCATTTGGGTTCTGAGCTTTGCTGATATGAATCTGACTGAACTTAAGTAACCGAGCATGCCATTACTCTGTCTGTGGCGGACTTACGACGGGGACGTCAAACTCGTAGAGATCACGCCATGTCTTTGACTCAGGCTTGATGATATCAATCTCCTCGAATTCAAACGGTCGCTTATCCCAGACTTCAGACAGCACCGATCTTGCCTTCGCACACAGGCCACAGTTCTCTCTAGTAAAAAGCGTAATCCTGCAGGACAGCTGGAGTAAGCGGGTTGTTGGACGCATGCTGCGGTTGAGCCGGTTGAGCGCGCGGGATGGTGAGGATCGCGTCGAAATCGAGCGCGTCAATCAAGTAGGTGGCTGACATCTGCGTACCCCGCCCCCACCTTTCGCACTTCCATTGGAGCTTCCAATGGATCTTCTTCGAAGCTTCTACAAGCCCAAGTCTGTTCATTATTTTGACGTACCAACCACAAAAGTCACTCGCAACGCCAGAAGGGACTCGTTGAACTTGGAGTATTTCAGAAAACCTGGATATTGGCCCATCCGCTCAATTGAGCGCGTCGGAACCGCTTAAGATCTCGAGCTATGGCCAACAAGTGTGTGCACCAGGGCTGCAATAAGCTCTTCACAGATCCTGAGGAGGTCTGTCGCTACCACCCGGGACCGCCCGTCTTCCACGAGGGTCAGAAAGGTACGGGAAACTCTGGGGGGCCAGGATGTTGGCGCAAACGAGCCTCCCACAGAAAATACTAACAAGACGCGTGACAGGATGGAAATGCTGCAAGCCGCGCGTTCTCACCTTTGAGGAGTTTATGACCATCGAACCTTGCACCGAGGGGAAGCACAGCACTACAGATATCCCCCCAAAGATAGAGAAGAAGGAGGGGGTCGACCGGTCGCTTGTAGAAGCTGCCGACCTTCCCCCTCCTCCACCCCGCGCTCCCATCTCCGCCCCACAGACAGCACCGACCCCGCCGCCTCCGCCTCCGGAGTCGGATGACGACGACGAGGGTATTGAGATCCCAGATGGTCGCGTATGTAGGCGGAGGGCCTGTGGTGTAAGCCACAAGAAGGGCTCTAGCCGGGAAGAGGAGGTCTGCGTCCACCACCCTGGCGCTCCCCTCTTTCATGAAGGCAGTAAGGGGTACACATGCTGCAAGCGGCGCGTCCTGGAGTTCGACCAGTTCATGAAGATCGAGGGCTGCCAAACGAAGAAACGACACCTATTCGTGGGAAGCGGAAAGAAGGACGCAGCAAAGGAGGGTAGCGGAGGTGAGGAGGTTCTGGAAACAGTCAGGTGAGTCCGTGTCTTCGCTTGTTCTTCGTTCTCCATATCCTTTGCCCGTCGTGTTTCTCAGCCAAGTGAGCCAAGGAAGGTTGTATCTGCGGACACCCTGATGGGCCGAGAGCTGGACTGTTTCTTTGTTTTAAAAAAATCTATCGATGTCGTTGCTGTTGCAGCCTGACTGACACTCTGAATCACAAAGACACGATTTCTACCAGACACCTACATCGGTGATTGCATCTTTCTTCTTGAAGAAAATCGACAAGGAAGCAGCCAAGGTGGTATTTGGGCCCCAGCAGCTCGATCTCGATCTGCCGACGACAGATACGCCCATGCCGAAGCGTTACAAGTCTGAGGTCCCCCTATTCGGCCCTATCGACACGGTCAAGTCAAGCTTCAAAATCCTGGGCACCAAGCTGGAAGTGACACTCATAAAGGCAGACGGCAGCTCTTGGCCTGTCTTGCGCAGCGATGATAGGCTGACGGGAGAAATACTGCAAGTTGGCCGAGCCGGGCGGGTGCAGCGGTAAGGGTTGACGCAGAGAGAAACAGCACCAGAAGAACGAAGAGGCCTCTTTCTCATTCCGTTTCCCTTCCGAAACACTCCGCCAAGGTGCGGGCGGCACACGGAGACGTCAGCTCGCAGATTTAATGTGTGACCCGAGTCTCAGAAGCCGCCCGAGAACGACTAGGTCGGGGCGTATGTGGTTAATTAGTCGCGAAAGTATGCGGAAGGTGCGGAGAGAAACGCCGAACACGGATAGATTGAGGCTGGACGGCTGACGAAGGAGACAGCTCCCCCTTCTTCCTCTTGCTGTGTGCAATGGGACGAGCGAAATAAATGCCGATATGTCACCAGGTTTACTCTCACCCCAGCCCGAAGTGGGATGGGCTTCCAGTGGAGTCCTCTTAGATGCCATGATCCGATCCCAGAATACCATATGGATCAGGCATACCTTACACTTCTGGTCGGTTTCCTATTTCCCATCAAAGCAGACATCCGTATCCACTGGGAGCCAATGCCAAGGACGGACACATCCCTCTTCCCCATATTGTCATGTGTCTATGACTGTATGCGTTTTCGACGTAGCCACCTGAAATGCAGCCTGATTCGTTCCTCACCCACTCGTCTTTCTCGTTGTGAAGTGTCGGGCTGAGCTCTAGTGTCGCACATCCACAGCCACGCAGGCCAGGTAAGCCAACTTGACCAAGTAAGCGAGTACAGAGAATAGGGTGCGATAGGAAAAAGACGGGAAAAGCCCCTGTGATATGCTTGTGTCCACGGGAATGCAAGCCAAGGTCACAATAAGAATCCCAAGAGTTCACTTGTTTTACCAAGAACCAATCGGCAGTCTATATTGCAACGAGGCCAGCCATATAAGTGGGACGTGGCTGCACATGCCTTCTTGTTTGTCGAGCTGGCGAGGCTGGGCACTTTGTGTGACCGCAGATCTTGTGGTCAAGTGCCATGGTACTCCGTAGCGCGAGACTCAAGATGCCGGCCTTGACACGGGAGACAGCTTGCCACTTATTGATTCTGCCGGTAACAGTGCAGCCGCAGGATAAAGCCAAACCCACCAAAATTGCCCAAATACAGAATACCCTCTTATGTCTGGGCGAACATTGCAACTTTCGGTTGGAAGAGACATCTGTGATGTATTCCGCTGAGTGGGTTCTGCTCTACAGCTCCTGCTCATCGACCTGCTATCTAACCCAGGTACATATTTGGGTAACTGCCGGTGATAAAACATTTACCGGTGTTATCGCACGCCTGCCCGGCGCCCCACCCCCTTTCCGTAAATAAACAAAGCATAATCCCTGAAAAGGGGGTTTCTGACAAACGCTTAGGATCTAATGCAATAATGCCCATCCCCCTCATGGAGAAAAAAAAGAGTGTGTGGTAGATAACAGAAACAAATGATGAACCGAAGTCACCCCCGTTGCAACTACCCGCTTTTCCCCTTGTAACTCCCGTCATGCTACATGCCGTCGTATCTCACCCCCTGTTCGGGATGTTGTGTTATGTCTCTTGCGTGTAGTGAACACACTGTGAACAACCTTGGGGAAACCTGCCCGCCCAAATTGACAAAAAGAGAAAAGAAAAGCAGATTTTCCGTCCTGTATTTCTTTCAAACAGGCAAACGCGTAGGGGATGCTATCCTTACTGCTGGGGGTGATCGTGGCTGTGTGTTTGCTAAGTTCGGGCCGGTAGTCGTGGTCTCGAGGAACTGGCCATGGATGACTGTTGTCATCGCTTTGCGGAAGGCGACGATAATGCCCCCCTCTCCAGACCGACCAATAATGGTACCGCGGTCATGGCGGATGGTCCCCGGGTCGTCGAGAAACTGGAGAATCGGGGCGCCCTCGGGCGTGTACCCGACGAGCTTGGCCTTGAACTCGGAGTCATCCTTTTCGCTGTCGTCTTGGCGGAGGGTCTCCCTATGACTGCTGCGTTAGTATCGTTTTTTTGTGAGCATATTGGGCAGTAAACATACTCTCTGCTCATGGGCAAATCGCCCGTCGTGACACCTTCTAGCCGACTAATACCGCTGCTCACAGACATGGTCCGCTTCCTAACCAGCGACCTCGAACGCACTCGTTCTACCCTCTTACGCATGGAGCTGTGGAGGGCATGGGCAATCCCAGCGACGACGAGAACCGGTGTGCCTAGAGCAAGCGCCCAAGGACTAAAAAGATGTTAGCCGCTGTTGAGATGAGAATCTTGGGAACGCGTACGGATTCTTATTCCCCCGGATGCCGTTATAGACCGAAAGGATGATGCCGGCAATGGCGACCAGCGAGCCCAGCTGCAGCATGGTCCAAGTTGACCAGTACAGGGACATGAGGTCTTCTCCATCGCAGAATTGCAAGGCGAGTAGGGCGTACACCTCCATCACAACTCCAACGACGGCGCAGGCGAACAGAAAGAGGCACCAGATCAGGCAAGTCATCATTCTCCGCCTATACTCGCGGGAGCCGGGCTCGACATCTTTGGCTTCTTCGTGGTCCCTTGAGAAAGTCAGTCCCGTGTTGAACAAGGGCAAAATGTAAGGAGATACTAACCGGCTGTATCGGTAGGATGCAGTGAATAGCATCAATATGACAGCCCCGAAGAGAACCCAGTAAATAATGTCGAACTGCAACCTGGGCAAGTGTGATGCAAAGGCAGCATAGTGACGGCACTGAACAGGATCGACCTCGTTGTTACTGATGTTGACCATGACGGTACTTCTATCACGGGAAGCAGCGGAGAAGAGAAAACGACACTGATGTGAGAAGAAAGCGAGGGTCTGAGAGTCAGGATATATCCTAGGAAATAACGAAGGAGGTTTTAGGGATTATAGTCCGAGGGACGTTGGGATTGTATGAGCTACCAGGGAGGGCGGATGGGGAGCGTTGGATGATGATAACAAGAGGTTCAACGGGTGCACAGATGACAAGAGCACGTAAGAGGGCAGTGATGAACTATATTTCAACCGGATGCCAAGAGACGCCGGTTTACCAAGAGAGCCGATGAGATCTGAGTCGCGTAGAGCTTCTCAGGTTCGCTGGAGTCATTCGGCCGAACACTAGGAGGGAAGCTGAGGCCAACCTCGGTGGGGGGGCGATATGAAACCGTGCTGTGCTTGTGTTGAGACTAAATTACCTGGTCATCCTGGCCATCAACAAGTGGACATGTGGATATGGAAGGCCGCAGAACGAGGCTCGCACACGGTGGATTGCGTGGTCTTGGTTCCATTCCTCGGCGGGTTGGCATCTTAGATTGATATCTGCTCGATCGCTTGGCGGCGTCGACATGCTGCGGCAGTGTGCGCCGCCCCGCCGGCGATCCTAGCGTCGGCGGTAGGGAGTTGGGGCCAAGAACGCCGGGTCTGAAGGCAAAGATCGAAAAGCTTTTGCGGACGGCGCCAAGATCGCTCGAGTCCCCGTTCTCTTCTCGTCGCTATTCCCCGTGTTTCCTCACCGCTGCCGTTCTTCTTCGCGCCCTAAATCGGCAATCTAGTTCATGCCCGGCATGAGCTCCACCGCGTCCAGGATCATCCCTCTCCTCAAACAGAATTCCCGGAGCAGATTGAATTCGTCACCCTGCTCCTCTCCATAGCGGTGCTGCTCTGAGAAGCCGAAACCACACGCAATCCTGTCAAAAGCAGCCCTCTCATCCTCACGGAGCCACCTCCGCTTCAACGGGGTCCCTGGTGCCCATGTCACACGCTTCATCTGATCGTTGGCCGTGGCGGCTGCTACGATGCCGATGGAGGCGGTAAAACCCACGTAGGCGAGAATGCCCGCGAAAGCGACATTGGTCGCCATCGCCTGGTCCATAGTGTCTTGCATGATGGAGAGGTTTGAGGCGAGAATATAGACGGCAGCGGGCGTAGCCCCAAAAGCCGATGCTGGGAGTAGCGCCTTCTTAACAAGCCTTAGGCGGCGGGAAGCTTCGCTGGCGTAGCTGCTCTCCACAATGCCAACAGCAGCGTCCAAGTTCCTGGCTTCGATCGCCACATCCAAGGCGGCCTCAGCCACGGCTGGGTCGATGGAATTTTCCAGCTTCTTTGGATTCCGCCCCACATACCGGATGATGCCAGAGGAAAGGCGAGGCGTGGGCTTGCTTGCAAACAGCTCAAACACCCGCGGCAGGCTCTCTGGTCTGCCAAGTCGGGCCTGGAGACGGACATACTCGGCCAGAATTTGCGGAGTAATTACAACGGCCGGGTGAGTTATGATTGCGTACGCTGCGTCCGAGATCTCGTCAATCACGTCCTGTGGCCGCAAAGAAGGGGCCGCCGCGACGGACTGGGAAGCTGCGGCGGCCCCGCTTCTTCGGGTAGTCCTATTAGTATCCAAGTTGAGCAAGTGAGATGCAGCCGAGTCTGGCTGGCCCCCGGTGCTAGAGGTCTCGGGCTGCTGTTCGGGGGCATCCAAGACCGGGCTGACGTCTCTGTTTCCGCACGCCCGGAGGGCAGTGAGCGTCATCTGCTCCGACGGAATGCCTGGTTGCGCTAGAAACACCTTGGTGACACGGTCGACGGCCGCAGATAGCTCTGCCAAGTCCGGGAGGCTAGAGGGGTGACGCTGACGCTGGGATGACGCCTGCGCTACCCCTCTCGAGTCCGTCTCCGAGGAGGCCGTGGCTTTGCCGAACCTCCTCGGAGCGATGGAGGTTTGGCCCTGCGAAGGAGGTACAGCCTGTGTCCGTTTCAACTTAAGACACGACGCCGAGTTGGTGAACAGGCGGGGGGGCGGCGGCCAGGCCGGGTTGACCTGCGATAGCTTAGTCAAGCGTTTGCCGGTGTGTTGCAGTGTCACAAATGTCCGCTTAGCAGGCAGTCCAGATTGACGGCTGACGGCGAACTCGCAGAGCTGGCAGAGCCGGGGCCCCGAGGCGGCTGGGGATAGATGACGCATATCGACTGCCGGAGCGGAGAGAGAATAGACTGAAGACTTGGGACCGAGTCTCACTCAGGGGGTGTGTGAATATTTTTTTCTTCTCTCCTTGGCTGAGCAAAGAAACCGCGGCTGGATTGGACAGCCTGGTTACAACGCTCCTCCCGGCTGTTGGGCGACGTGGGTGGAGACCGCGAACGCGGCAGTGTATGTATGGACGACGTAGTGGTGGACTCGGCGAAGAGCAAAGGAGTGAACGGCAGTGGGCGAAAACAATCGCGTCGCAGTCAAAAGAGAGCTGTTGGTCAGGGGCGGATGGATCCTGCAGATCAATGCACTGGATCGGAGCTGCTTGGCACTAGCTAGGCCTGCTACGGCAGCCCCATCCCCACCCGTTTGCTGCATTTTCCAGCAGTCACCTTGAACTTCAGAAACAGGTGGAACACCGGTTCATGCAGCCCAAACCTGAAATTATTTGTGTCCACGTGGGCGTCGAGTTTTCGTTCTCAACTCGGATCTATTTGCTGCTTCTAGGGTACCGGCCAATATTCCGTATTGAGACATGTTTCGTTTTTGCCTGGTGTAACTTCAGACTTTTTTCTTTTTGCAGGGGCAGGCAAACAACATTTCCGGAGATTTGTAGGTGTGGCTTGACTCTCCCCCCCCCCCCCCCCCCCCCCCCCCCCCCCCCCCCACCCCGAACCCCA
>Ga0247760_1000588_pt1 | contig 38787 bp, 39 predicted proteins | sample UWRJL171409R4_FD_179936 | JGI IMG/M metagenome (GOLD analysis project Ga0247760, IMG submission 179936) | Plant litter microbial communities from Arlington Agricultural Research Station in Wisconsin, United States - UWRJ-L171-409R-4 | ecosystem: Environmental > Terrestrial > Plant litter >... | reverse complement strand
GTAATAAGTGGGAACTAGCAAGATGACTAACGGTTAGTCAACTTGCACATACCTTTTGGTGTAGCGGGCAGTTGTAGCAGTTCCCTGCATTAGCGTATGTAACGCCAGCCCCGTCACACAGTTGGATTTATCACTGCTGAGCCGGTGGGGGAATCGACTCCAGCATCCAGGATAGCATCCTAATTCCATGTCAGTTTCAATTTTTGTAGCGAGATCGTTCTGCAGATAACCTGAAAAGGTTCGCGAAACGGAGCCCGAACATTACCTCGTGATTCCACTCTGTATATCCACACCCCTCTTGTTATGGTTTGACGTTGAGACAAAAGACTCTGGTTCCCGTGTTTGTGGTTCCCGGCTGGACGTCTTGCAGATCAGGTTCCAGGCTGCAATGTTGCTCGTTAGGGGAGGAGGATAATTCATGTTCCCCGTTACTGTCTAGCCGATTCCCAATGCATGCGGCAGTGGTGATGGCTTCAAGGAACCGGCCGGTTCGGCTTGCCTCATTGATCTGGTGCTCCACGACTATAAAGGCTCAGGCTAAAAGAAAGAGTCCCCTTAGCCGGTGCGAAAATGCTTTCTTACTGGAAAGACCATATATGGCTTTCATTAATACAGGCTATCTCCCATTATGAAAAGACGCATATGAATACTGAAAAGGCCTTTCTATGTGTTAAAAAGGCCTTCTTGCATGTTAAAACGGCCTGTAAGGCGACAAGCCCAGACCTTACCGTTCCAGAGCAGGACCGTGTGAAGATTCCAGGAAGGCATTTCACACTAAGTAAGGGGACCCTTTCTTCTGGCCCGAGCCCTCGTACTGTGTCCTCGTCAGGCTAGAGCTGATGTGCACGGCCTCCGGTTCCCAGTTAATACAAGTGACAATGTACTCAACCGTCGTCAACCTCGTTGCCCTTGCCCCGGCCCTCAGTCTTGGGCTTCTCGTATTCGGCCAAGAGGGCATGCTGTTTGGCGGCCACGGCTTCATCATACCCACGGTCGTCCGGGTCTTCGAAATCGTAGTACTTATCGGCGACGTTAGCTGCGCCACAGAGGGCTGCCACCCGCAAGAGATCACACTGCATTTCTAACAGCTCCAAGCTGGGCATATGCTCGTGGCGCGGCAGAAGAAATGTCTATCCAGTCCGAATCCGCACTGCACTCTATCAGTATGCCAAGGTATCGCCCTAGCGCTAATCCATCACCCCAGCTTAGTACAGAATGTCCATGTCTTGGCGAATGTATACATTTGGCTTTAAGATGCTTCTCTTCAGCCAATACCACTGGACGACAATTCCTTCGGGGTTTCCCTAAGAGGCTTCAGGACAAGCCTCGCGTTCTCAAACCAGAAGTGGATCTGGTGGCTCATCGAGATGCCGTTCTTGGCTTACTGTGATACCTGCTGCCTTAAAATTCAGACGCCAAGCCATAGCCTTTTCAGGACCTTAAAATGTTATGAGTAGGTGGTTAAGGTTTGTGAAATTCTTCTTCTCACTTGTTGCGAAGGGAAAAATATGCGCTGCCTGGGGATCCGGCATTCCCGAAAAGACACAGGTGTGCCCATCTCGGTCCTTAACCTAGCCTCTATTAGTAATTAGATAATAATTATCAAGTCAAAACCTTACTCGATCTGCGAACCCGCTTCTTATTACTGAGCTGGGGGAAACAGGCATTCCCGGTTCGTTGAGAAGTGCCGAAGGTGCCGCTATCTGAGGTGGAGGAGGCGGATATGCTGGCGCATTGGGAGAACGACCTTTGGGAATATCTGTGTCGGTTAGACTGAGAAAACTGAAAAGATTAAGGAGGAAGAACGTACAGGCTCTGATTGCATTTCGCGCGGTTGTCAAGGTACCATATACCATCGCACGTTTTGCAAAGTTACGGACGGTATTAGCTAAACCAGATTCGCGACGTATGGAATCGAAAAAGGCGCGAATTTCTGAGACGGGCGCGACCATAAATACGGCTAATATGGTCGCAATTGGAGGTATTTCATAATGTTGGCACATTGCGCGAAGCTCATCGAAGAGCTCGCGTCGCGTGTCCAGCTCTGTGAGGTAGTCTTGTACTGGTTCGGCCGGCAGAGAGATGTCATTTGCGAATGTACGCATGGCATCTGGATCTGCCAAAGCAGCTGCGTGAATGCTGTCGAGGAGCTCAGCGCCCAGCGTTGCCACTGATTGCTCCATTGCTTGTGGTTCGTGGGAAGAGTTGTGGGAAAAGCTGGAAAAGTCTGCGGGAAAGTTTGCGTGAGCTTATATCTTGGATTAATTACGCGTGTACAAAACATCCGGAAACTCACGCACCGGCGAGGGTTGAGCTTATCGGTCGTCTTAGTGAGTGAGCACCGTGAATAAGGTTCCCTCCACATTTAATACTTCTGGATAAAGTGCAGCGACTGTAAGGCCCTAAGTATCACTCCCCAGGTAGATTATTCCTAAGTTAATTTAATGGGATATTCAGGGTATTCTGGAATTTCCTTCGAGCACCAGCGAACCTAATCCCGTTGCTGGACTGTGCGAAGAGGATGTGGAATTCTACAAGCAGTTCGAACCAGAGCCTGAGAGGAGCTTCCCTGCGCCTGCTCCTAAGGACTCGAAACTATCCCGAGAATTTGAGAAGTCCGTTAAGATCATCTCGGTGCTCGAGAACAGTGACCAGTACTAGAGAGCCGCTAGTATGTTTCAGTGAAACTATCGAATTCTTTCCAATCCCTTCCTGCTAAGATAAAAGATAAATGTTGAGACTTCACGAAAGAAAGCCTCGCGTTTTCACCGGCCCCGGTTTTCTCGAGAGCCCCAGGATCGCCATCAACATTCGTCGTCTCAGGCTTGGTATGTCCTCGGTCTAGGCGGATGCGTTTCTTCGGGCGGTCGCTTGAGGCCGAAATATGAGACTCCCGTTCCGTGTTCGTGTCTCTAGTGTTGGTAGTCCGTAAATCGGGCTCCGGGCTGTAGTGCTGTCTTTGCAAGTGGGGAAAGAATTCGTCGTCGTCGTCGTCGCCGTCCTAGTATTCGTTGTCCGAACCTTGAAGTTCGTCCGCCAAAACAATACCGTCGGAGATCAGATCCTCAGCCATCATCTCTTCATCCCTGGTCGTCCATGCTCGGTGTGCCCTGAGCAGCTGTGCCACGGTTCTGTAGCCTCTAGCTCGGCATATTGAATGGCTCGAATGAATTGACACTGACTTGCACCTTCAGTCATAGCTAGGTTTTCGCATTTGAGAAGAAGCTCGACCGTATCAAGTCTCCCTTGATCGGCTGCTCCCTCTAAAGCTGTCCTTCCGTGCTTGGCTGCCCGAGGCGCGTTGACGTTTGCGTTGAGTTCAATCAGACGTCTTACCACCCCAATCCCTCCATGGATAGCTGCGAGTTGAAGTGCGGTTGCACTGCCAGTGAATGCTGGCTTTCCGTTCACCCCGAGCAACACCTCCATATCTGGTAATGACTGAAGACATTGCCCCCACTACACTGCTGCTTGGAGGGGTGAGCGGCCATAGCGCATGCGTCTGTCGAGTCCATTGATATCAACCCCTTGCTTGTTAGTTAACGCGCGAGCCAGATCCTCGCTGTCTGGCCTGTCTGGCCTCTTTCCTCCCCTTGCTCTCTGATAGTGGCCAAGAGTGGAACCCCTTTCTTTGACCTTGGGCCACTCGACACCCTGACGGATTCTGAGTCCTCAACAAACATGACATCGACACGTTTTGGACGACTACATGCCATCATCCACAATGCGGTCTGGTCAATAACGAAGCCGTGACGCAACAAGACTGCGAAAATTGCTTCGATATCTTTCTCTAGTGCCTTGTTTGCACTGATTTCTGCCACCACGGCAGTGAGAAGAGGAAATCTCATGTTGTCGATCAGTTGACTGTCTCAGAACCGATACTTCCGTTGATAAACAACCATTATCCCACGTGCGTAATGGGCCCGCAACCGCCTGTACAGGTCTTCGTACTGCCAGAAAGTACACCAAATTGTGAACTCGTCCGGCTCAATTGAGTCACCAGTGCAATCGATTTCCTCCGTCCCATCAGTGCTTGTGAGGGCGTGTGGCTGGATATTTTTCCGCTTGCCGCAATCGGGAGGGAGGTGTTGCGCAGGTGCCAACTGGCAAATTCTAGTGTCGGTGGCTGTCGCGGCGTCACAGGGCGGCAGTTGTAATTTTCGCGCCTTCTATGCGCGCAATAAGCATTTTTGGGCAGCAGTAGCAGATCAACGCAGACCGGCACACGTCAACAACCGCCTGCGTCATTGGCTCAAGCTTGTGACTAGGCAGCAGCAGCATGGAACTTTCCGGCATGACGCCGTTCTTGATGCGCCATTCGCTAAGGTGTCTACCTACTCTTCTCCTGCAGTAACAGTCTGTCATTTCCCGAACGTGGGTTGCATGCCAGTTGTCAAACTCGCGCGCGTGCGGAGTCCGCTTGACAGGCCTGCGAGCACGCTCTGATGCATAGAAAATAGGGCGCCCGCATCGGCAATGACCCTATCCAAAGCCCTCACGACATGCGGACGAAAAACACTGGGCTGCAGCTCGGGCTTTCCCACGAGACGCGTTCGCCGACGAGACCAATTTGACAGCGCAACAGATTGCGGCTGACATGTGGAGTCAAAGAATATTAACGTAATCGTCCCGCAACCCTAGAGCAATCCTAAGTGCAGCTGCCGGAAAAACCACACATTCCGAAATGTCCTAGTCTTACCCAGCCCACCATTGACGCTCCGCCCCGCCCCGTCGGGATCTCGATCTGACCGGCATGGACGATATTGACCCAAGCAATGCCTGGTATGACGAATCCAAGACCATCGACTATCGCACCCGGCAGCCTGGCACTGCCAGAAGCCTCCAGAACAAAGATGCTCTCAGGCCCGGTCTCTCAAGCGGGGTATTTTGGGAGTTTGACGGATTCCGGCACGGTCGCCACGTCGAAGACCGCGAGTTTGGTTACGACAGCAATGGTTATTTGTGCAATGTGGGCCATGGGCAGGGGGATGCAACACGCCGTGAGATCAGGGAGCACATATTCAAGAAGGGTGAGAGCGAGATCGCAGACCCGCCGTGGGCTGAACAGCGCTTTGGCAAAGAGTTGTAAGTCCTGAGCAGTAAAATATGCTGGGCGAAGTTGATGATTTTCTGCGCCTGCTACAGGAATATTGGGCTACAAGGGGGCCATGACGATGTGATTTCCGACCTCGTCATCTCCCAGCTTGGCTCTCGTGCCGATGAGACTCGGATGGCGCCTGGTAGCATTAGGCGCAACACCTCCCCAGACCATTTCTCGCCCGGCCAGCGACCGGTTCGACGCTTTCTCGCTCAATTCGAGGCCAAGTGGGACCTGAATCGAGACTTGTGGGGCAGCTCAGACGACAAAGGCAGTGCGGATATCGGCTGGGGCGGCGGTTCGACGCACTTGGCATTGACAAATTCGCACAAGGAGGATGTCCTCTTCCAATACCACATGCGAGTATTCACGACTCAATCTGGCGGGCTACGACGGGCCTATACTGGGAGAGTATCGGGACATCTCACCGCTCCAAGCGATGTGAGGCGCGATCTTGACATTCATGAGATCCGTTATTCGGTTGGGCTTAAGACCACTTGGAAATTCGATCTTCCCGTCTTCACATTGGTCACGATGAGCAACTCCTTTTCCGGTCTGGAGGACCTTGGCGAGCTGTACGACGCGAGTGCCTGGAGGGCCGTCAATATTCGCCCATTGATCCGCGCAACTGGCATTGCGGCCTTTGCTTTCCGGGTTCGGTCATTGCTCCCAGGCTGGGCGGATCAGTGGTCACGCCTCCTTGACCAGATAGACAGGGTTCTGAGCGCCGATGTGAGTACTCGACTCGTTTTGTACCTAGTTCCTCCCATGGTTGTACTTTTGTTGACGACAGCGCGCACAGCTGGCCACCATGCTCCAGCCGGAGAGCCTCAGGAAAACTATGGTAGATGACGAGCAGTTGTTGGAATTTTACCCGCTTGTGCTGCAAATTTTGCGCATTGCCGCCGACTGGATCCAGGAGAGCATAGACGATTTGCAGTGGTTAGTGGACGACATGGAGCGGCTCTACTTCTCCCCGAACACGTCCGGTGATTCCTACGCCACCTTTCTCCCTCTCAACCTCAAAGCAGTGAAAGCAGAAGACGCGGCAATTTCCGTTTTCAAGAAGAACTGGGAGAGTGTCAAGTCGAAACAGCAGCGTCTGGCTAAAACGCTGCTGACTCGCATCGCAAGGAAACAAGCAGAGGTTGAGAGTCTCAAGGACGCTGTAAGTTTACCTCACTCTGCCCACTTCCCACATGATGTGTTACAAGCAAATACAGAATATGTGGCTGACCAAACGGAACCGGATTCTTGGAATAGATTTTTATGATTACATCTGTCAGGGAGGCGAAGAAGTCGACACAGCTGAACCACTATATCTTCGTCTTCACAGTCGTCACCATATTTTACCTACCCTTGAGCTTTATTGCGGTAAGTCGTCCGGCTCTTTGCCATACATCGTTGTCGACTTCTGACCAAATGAACACCAGACGCTCTTCGCCCTGGACCATTTTCGATGGGACGACCCGAGGCAGATCGTATCATTTAATACGACAATCACGCTAGTGGCAACCGCTACGTATGCCTTTTCCGGGTTCTTGATTTGGTTCACACGACGGCCGAGAAAGTTGAGTGCTCACTTGCTGGCTGCTGTTGAGTGGTTTCGCTACAAATTCTCGTCTGGCTGAAAGGATGGTGACTGATAAGCGGCACGTCTCATTTCTACGCACGGAAAGAGAACTCAAAGTCTAGCAAGTGCTGTAGTATGGATTTATAGCAATCAACAATTTCCCTGTTGCCCGCTCGCGGTGAATGCATTGGCCAACTCACAGTCCTACCAGCAGCTCCCCGTTCAGCTATACCATCGCCCCGCTTGCTTTACATTATTGTGCAACAAACAGTAGAAGGCCCAGTGCGATCATCTTTGAGTATTCGGCGCCCCGCCGATGTGCTCGCAACGCCTCGAGCTCCGTCGCGGAGTTCCTGTATTAAGTGTAATGGGGGAGGTGCAGGCCTCGCCCAGGCGAGGAGACAAAAACGGCCGAGAAGATCGTTTGGGAAGTGGACATCATCAGCAGACCTTTTGAAGACACCGACAGAGTCTCTTACTCTCATTGGCCCGTTGATAAGCTGGGTGTGTGTGACGTCGAGTTTATCGTGGAATCTTTTGTGGATAGTGTCCCACATTGTCGTGACAAAAGCCATATGCGGGAAGAACTCCCTCCCGCACATGGCCTTGAAGACGTCGAGGACGGCAAGCGAGGTGCCTTTCATCCGCACTTCGGTGATGTTGTGGAAATAGATGGCGCCAAAAACTTCCTGCTTGAGTTCGGCCAGCGTGTCTGCGATATTTTCGAGGGTGTCGAGGTTCTCATCTGGCGAGTCGACAAAGCCAGGCGTGTCAACCAATATGAAGGTCTTTTCAACGGCATTGATTTTCACCTGCACCCTATAGGCTTTGCAGACATCGGTGCCTTGACATTGACACCAGCATGCAGTTAGTAAGACTTGGTCGAGTCACTTGCTGCCAGATGATAGTACTCAAGGACAATAATAGTAGGAAGTGACATACAGGGCCTCCGACTATCCACCCGAACTTTTTCGCTGGTCAGGGATTTGACAAATGAAGACTTGCCCGACCCAGAAGGACCGATAAGCAGGATGACCAAGTCCTTTTGCGATGTTGACATCTTGCTGCCCCTCTTTGGTCGTCGCGTTCAAGTTGGTGCGGGTGGAACCTTGGCTCGATCAAGCCTAGGGTCTGAAGCACAGTTGATGCAGAGGTGGTGAGACCGGTATTCGGTTGTGACTCTTTTTTCATGTCGCAAAATAGGCCCTGAGAAAACTGGGACGAATGCTCCTTGAGCCCCAAGTTTCGAGCTGGAGTTGGTTTGGCAGCTGTGGGGAAGACAGCATTTGGGGGACCGACGTTTTTCTTGAGGTTGGGCGCGCGAAAGAGCGCGCGGCCCTTGGGTTCGCCTCACAGATAGCCATTGGGTCAAACTGCCCAAGCATCGTGTTGGGCCCGGGTTCAATTGGTTGGGTTTCGGCCAAGGTACCTTATCCCCGCGATCAGTGTGAGTTGGCGATGCCCAACGAAGCCCATGTGGCTGGACCAACCCGAGGAACCTTCCACTTCAAATCTGCCCAACGCACGTTTGAGCGGGGCGGACCCAGGGTAATTGCTCTTCTGGGTGTGCTTCTTCTTTCTCTTTCAGTCACCCGAAATCCTCTCATGGCAGTCACGGAGGTATCTCTTTCGACCGCATATTGTTTCCTCTCTCAGCTTCCACTTCTTGAGCAGTGTTTCCCACATTGAACCCCCAGACTGAACCCGAGAGAGGCAGAATGGAGAAGAGAAACGCTGGGGCAGCGCGCCAACAAAAGGTTGAACGGGAAGGGAACCCAAGACAGCCTGACAACAAAGTAATGATTGCACTGCTGGGAGTGACGGGCGCAGGAAAATCGACATTCGTCAACACAGCGATTGGGAAAAATATGATGAAGATAAGCCATGGGTCTCAGCCATGTGAGCAATTGGTCCTAAATGTCTCTACACGCAGTAGCGGGCTTGTTGACGTCACTGACATCAACTGTATCTAGGCACCCAGGACCCACACGCCGTCAAGTTCCAGCTCGACGATCGCACCATCGTCCTTATAGACACGCCGGGATTTGACGATGACAAGAGGTCGGACGTGCGCATCCTCGAAGATATTGCTACCTGGATGGCCAAGAAGGGATACCTCAAGGAGCGAATGCTTGACGGCTTGATCTTCCTGCACCCCGTCACACACACCAGAGCCGGCGGATCAGAGCTAAACCGCACGAAACTACTCGAGAAGATACTTGGGGAGAACGCATACAACCGCGTCATCATTGCGACAACAATGTGGGACTACATAGTCTCGGAAGACATTGTCAAGGACCGATTGCAGAGCCGGTTCGACAAAGGGGGTGTTTGGCACGAGCTCAAGAACAACGGGGCGTCCCACGTCAAGCATTACAACACCAAAAAGTCTGCCCACGAAATTATCCACCGCATCATGGGCATCACCGACAGTCTGGGGGGGCCGCCTAAAACCCTTTTTGAGATGGAGCTCAAGGAAAAACAAGGACGTGTCGTCCACACCTCCGCTGGTAGGACCCTTGAGGGCAGGATACGGCTCGAAATCGGAATACTCCAGAATCACCTTGCCAAGCATTTGAACCAGTGTCCTCCTGACACGTATAAAAGTGACGGAAATCCCGACCATAAAGCGACCTGGAAAAAGTGGAACAAGGACAAGCGAGTGCTGGAAAACCAGCTAGCCGAGAAGAACAAAGAGCTCAACCAGCTGCAAGGCGTTGTTGTGAGTACTCCCCGATGCCCTATCGCCATTGAGCAGGGCGATCACTTTTCTCTTCGCCTCCACTACATCCAGGGTACCTACTTACTTTTTAGTTTGAAGGTTCGCTTCTTCCACATTCTGACTTCCATTTTCAGAGGTCGCTAAACTTGCTCCTCAAACTCTAACTGCCCATCGTCTCTATAGTGTCGCTGTTGAAGCACGGAAGTCGACAGCCTTATTGTTCGGTCATGTAGAATGCAGCTGTTGTCAGGAGGCGAGGGGTGCGGCCCAAATCGCCAGTTCAGCTGGTCAGGGGAACCAATCAGAATGAATCAAGTTGCCATTTTCCCCGACCAGCCCCCCCGCCCGGGTTAGGTGGTTCTTTGCCTCGAGTTCCATTCGCCTTGACAATTGCTTTGCCTCCGATCGTGCGTCCAGTTTCCTCACTTCCATCGTTCTCGTCCCTAACCAAACCAAAGTGCCGCGATCCAGATACAGACCATGCCACCATGTCCATCGGACCACCTTGTGGTGTTGCAAGACAGGTGTCTTCCGAGGCATTGTTGTTGATCAAGGTGTTTGGAGGTGATAGTGTTTTTCCCCAGAGAGTCTCCCTTCTTTTTATACTTAGGTGAGCGTGTCGGTATGACACAAACCTAAACCTCAAAGTTTTTCCAACTTATAGTTATATATATACCATGCCCATCGGAAAAATGACCTATCAGGTCAGCCTGTGCAGCGCACCCGGCGCCTCTAATGCTTCAGTTTGAAGTCGATCTGGTCTTTTCTGTGACGCAGCCGTATCAGTCAAGTTCATCACGATCACTGCAGTGAATTAAGCGTTCGGTGCAAACGGACGTAACGATGAGCCCGCGCGGCTCCAGGTAGGGTCAACCTCAACTGCTGAAGCGTATTTTTTCATATGACCGACGAATCTCAGGCTTGAACCGAAAGCAATCTTCTTCGCTTGGAAGGACTCGGACGAGATGGGTGGGCATATTTGGTTGTAGCCCTTTTTTGAGAAAAAAGGAGCAAGTCTGAGACGGTCGGCAACAATTGGCGTCAAAGTTGGCTTCCCGAAACCGGAAATCGTGAAAGAGCTATTGGGGTTGTGTTGGGGAGAATTGAGGACGGCACTTTCCTTAGTCAACCGAATCGAAAGTGTTCCAAAGTTCTTGGTCGCACAGTCCGTCAATCCTGCGGGGGTCTCTTCACCTTGCAGGTAGTGGACGGGTGACAATGCTCGGCACTACGGCGCGCGATTGAAGGTAAATTGAAACTGATCCGGCCGTTGAATGCAAGATTCCATTGTCTCTGAAGCGATGCCGATGATGCAAGGGTTGTTGGAGGGTGGAGCTGGCTGGACTGGAGTGTCAGGCCGTGCTTGCGGCCTGCCTCTGAGGGCTCCTATTGGACTCGACCAGAATCGGACCCACTCACTTGCTTCCTTCCATTCCTTAGGTCTGTCCAACCTGCCCTGGTTCGACCCGTCCATAATCGTACCCACAATTGGGGTTGTCACACAGCTCCAGCTCGTCATCCGAGTCTTCGACAACAGCGCCCGCAGAGCTTGCACGGCCATGCAGCTAAAATGCACAGCCCATGCAGCCCGTGGAGGGCGGCAGGCCGATGCGCCGGGCGCTGCCACCCACCAACGCGGATCGATGAGGTAGACTTGAGATAGCGCGCAAAGGATGAGGTATTGGTTTGTTTCAGAATCGGACCCGCAACAACTCGAAGCCTTGCCATGGAGCTCACCTTTTTCCTGTCAGGGGTCAGCCCACTCTTCTAACTTCCAACATCGTGACACGGCAACCCGGATACTAGTATGCCGGAGCTGGTTCCTATTTCTACCATCTCCCTCCCATCTTTTCATGGAATGACATGTTGGGATTGGGATACGATGCCGATCTGGAGAACACCACCATGCATCACACGTGACTCACTCTTTCCACCCAGATTCCTTGACCAAACCATCAACTCCTAGGCATACACGGAGCCGAGTCGAGACACCCTCGACGCCAAGGGCGCCCCACCATGGATATGACAGCCGAGGCCGTGATTGCCATTCTCGGGTTACTGGTAGCAGTGCCGTCCACTGCTTTCGCCATTCGCTTGTGGCTTCAGCGCCCAAGTTCGACTTCACTTGATCAAACCCGCCGCCCACTGTGTAATTTCATCACGAACAACCTCTTTGAATCAGACTGACATTCTGCATCAGGGCTTCAGCAGCGCACTCCGATCATCTCGACAACACCGTTTCGCGGCAGTAAACGGCAATATTACTTTTGCCTCAAAAGCGCATATGGAGAGATGGCCGGGGTTAACAGAGTTTATTCGGAAGCAACTGAGCTATACTTGGAGGAAGCCAGGATGTGCGAGTGCAGCTAGCACTTTGGTCGGTTCCGGGTCACGGTTTGGGCGGGAGGAAGAAGCCATGTCGAGATCGGGATCGGAGTTGGCCGGGCAGGCTTTCACTGAAGAGAGTCTCAGTGGCATTTTGGGATATCGCTCTGCGTGGAGCGTTTGCTCACGAGCTGGTCAGGATTCTCCTGTTGCAAGATAACAGGTCCTGTGAAGAGTTGAGCTGTCGTCCGAACTCATTCTTTTTCGTCCTTTTTTTGCATGTGTGCGATTCAGCAAAATGGGTTTCACCACCCTAAAATCGACGACTACCCATGCTGATAGTCAGATGACTCTTCGTCACGTTTGATCAGTCCAGATCAGCCCCGGCTCAGCTTCGACTAATATCTGCCCATTGAACAGCATAGCCTTCCGGGAAGGTGCAGTTTTAGCCAAAGGGCCCAAAGATGGTCCCGTGCAAGCAACGGCCCAGAATTGGGACATTCGCACCCGCAATAGCCAACCCAGAACTTCATGGACAATTCGTCCAGCCTTCCGCTTAGAAATGCTTATATCTATACTAGTAGCCCCCTAATATATAATTCACCACCTTACAGTGCAACTCCCTATCCTCGTCACCATAACGTAACCTGCGTTACAACCTAAGCTTTTATAATAGTCTCTCTTCTTCCCTATTTTTAAGAGAATGTCTAGGGGTACAGTAGTCCTCGGCCTCGGTGTACAGTAGCCCACTTTTTTTTACCATACATAACCCTAACCCCGCGCATCACCCACACCAGCGCACTTAAAGACCAGTGACCGCAATTAATTCTGCTACACTCGCGATCGCGTTTTCCAACCACAACTACAAAAACCGTCAATTCGGCCGTTACGCATTCTTTCGCTTCCATCACCCAAAGGTAATTATTTGTTCGCTACACCGTTTACTAGGCTAATTAAGCGCGTAAATGGCTAAGAATAGCCCCCTGCGCGATAGTATACACGACTACAACCCCAAGGTCAATGCTGATAGCGAAGACAACCCTGCTAATATCGATAAAGCTGTCATCACACCTCTATTAAACCCCCTTAAGAGTTACAGACTCTCTACTAATCTATATAACTCCATTAAAGCCCTTAAAAGTAATTTACATAAGTATACTACCTAAGCTAACTTCTGTATTATTTAAAAACAAAGCTTTAACTTTATATTAGACTTTATATTACGACCTGCACCCGACACAGGCCTTGAGAGGACTGGCGCGGGTTAAGACAGAACGTATGGCAGGACGCTAACAAGTAAGGGGCGTTCCGAAGGCGGCTTGTTGAGCTAGCACTCCCAGACGGGGGGTTCAATGTCACTGTAGGTCGTTGTCACTATAATGCACAGAGGTGAGTCTGAACAGTAGGACACAAATGAACAATTAAATACTAGCGTGAGGAACCAGAGTCCCTCACGGTAGTTGTGGGCACAACTATGACTATCTATACTAACTAACTGGGAGGTACTTCGTACCTTGCTCGTAGTGTCACAAGTGCTCGTTGTGCGAGCACTTTGCACCGCGCGAGCGCTTTGCTCGTGAGGTTTCTCCTGCTCGCGATGCGAGCACTCGGCATGTTGCGAGCAGCACCTCATTGGTCGTAGGGGCTTCGGGTCTTTGCACCCCTGGCCCAGTGCGCCTGGACGGTGTGCACCGTCTTCCCGCACTGTTCCTTCTGCGGGGGATTCGTCGGGCCGCCCCGGCCCAAGTGACGGCCTGCAGGGTCGTCACACTTTAAGCTTACTCATATCAGTTATACTTACTAATAAGGCGCTATTTATAAGTTTAAAGGATATAGAGTTTACATAAGGTAAATTATTAAGATGGACTGCTTATAAGAGGTTACTGTTAAAGCGTTTAAAACGAACGACTGTCACTAGTATTTAAAGATTAAGAAAGGCTGTAAGGGTTACGAGAATTACATTAGCGATAACTTTAACTTAAGGTTAAAGCTTAGCCTTAAGATAAAGGCGTTTATAACTAACTTTACAGACTATATTAATATCTTAAACCGTAAAGTTAGTATTAGCTTATGTAACTAATTCCCTAATACTCTATTTACAGATTAGTAAGTTTAGAACTATTAGTATTATCTTTAAAAAAAAGCTCTTACCAGATATACCCCCTTTTAAGTAACAATAAAGCTCTTTAATAATAAGGGTGTTACTTATACTATTAAATAGTCAGTAAACTTAACGTTAGAGTTACGAAAGTTAAAAGGCTTATTTTAAACTTATAAGTAATATAAGGAGTAATAAGTATAAAATATTATAGTTTAAATATACAATAATACTTATAAAACTAATAATAAGAACCTTACTTTCTTTTAAGTAATAAACTTAAATAACTAAAGTATAGCCTTCTTCTATAACTTTAACTTTATAGATAATAAAAGGGAGGAGGGCTTTAACTGGCTGATACAGTAAGTTAACACTATTTAGAATTTTATTAAAGCTAGCCCCTTTATTATAATTATTACTAATTATAATAAGGTAATAAAAGCTGTTATTATTAAAGTTTATCCGCTTATTAAGTTACAGATCTGTATCTTTTACATTAATAAGAATATAACCCTTTACATTAAACGTAAGTGGAATAAAATAGCTATTATTATAGTGGTTAAAGTAATAAGTGCTTTTACTCCTTCTAGTTAAGATTAAAAAGAAGATCTTAAAAACGCTTTAGATTAGTAAGATAAAGTTATTATTAATTATAGTAACCGATTCCTTAATAAAGAGCTTAAAGTTGTCTTTAAGGTAATTAAGTACTTTATAACTAGTATTTATAAACTCTAAAAGGTAATAGTATATATGTATACTATTAAAGACTATACTGTTATATAATTAAAGCTTAAGAACTTCTTTCCTTAATAAGCTATAACTATCTAATACCTTAAGACTTAATTTTTAATTATAAGGTAATAAGTTAGCTATTATATTAATAAGAACCTTAATATTAGTTAAAGAATAACGTTATTAGTTAAGTCTGTTAATAAATACTTTAAGTCTTTTATTATAATTAATAACAGTACTGTTCTAGCCGTTATAAGGTAATTATACTAGATAGTTAAAGTAATAAAGCGGAGGATCTGTAAGTCTATCCTTAAGGAGCGTAACACTACCTCATATAATTATATTTATTAATCTTAACTTAAAACTACGCCTAAAAGTGTTTCTAAACGTGCTTTAAGCTATATCTCTAAATAATAGCAGATTACGTAAGTAACTATTCTAATAAAGGTATACCTTATTCGACCTTAACTAAGGCCTTACACTAATTAATTTACTAGTTAATATGGTATATCTTATAGTTATAACCTTCTCCGCAAATATAATAATATGAAGCTACTTATCGTTTAAGAGAATTTTAATCTATACTAATAGCTGGTTAAAAGCTTTAACGATAATGATAAGTATTTACAGTATTAGGAATTTAACTGTGTACGTATTATAAGGGGTAGACCGTGTAGCTTTACAACCTTTATTAACCAGCTTACTACACTTAGACTTACAGCACTACTCTCTATACTGCCTAGCAGTTAAAAGGGTATTCTGGTTACTTAGCTCTTTACTTAACCTACACTTTTAACGCTAGTTAGTGACTTAATTAAGGTTGCAGTTACTTAGCCGATTAGGGGCCGAGGAAGTTAAGGAGGGTAAATTTAGGCTTTTATTTAACGTAACCTATCGCATTAGGAGGGTGTTATTCTAAAGGGGAGCCAGATGACGGCTGTAGGTGGTGGTTCAGTAGTCCTAGCGTCTAGCACTGCCTCCAGAGGCGGCGCAAGAGGTGGTGGGAATAGTGGCAAGCCTAAAGGAGCCCCCAGAACAGCCTCTAGAACCCAGAAGGCATCGGCCGTAACAGGAGTCACGAAGAAAACGTAAGTTACGCGGTCGCAGGCCCCTAAACCAGGCTCAGGGGGCTCAGGGGCGGCTTAGTCAGCAAGAAACAGCTTAATTAGCGATTAATAGTACGTAATTAATTGTAATTTTATTACAGAATCGCTTGGATTAAGCCTTTTCGCGTTAGTTTCAATTGGAAACGCAGTTGCGAGTGCGATTGTGAATGCGACCGTGGAAGCGACTGCGGGGTTGATGCGCGGGGGTTAGGGTTATGTATGGTAAAAAAAGTGGGCTACTGTACACCGAGGCCAAGGGCTACTGTACACCTAGACATTCTCATTTTTAAACATACCTCTTATCTCTTCTAATCTTATATTGTAACACCCCGAGCGTCGAGTGCGGCTGATCGGAGCTATAGAAAGGCTGAGCGGAGCTGAACAGAACTGAACTGGCCAAGCTAGTTCAGCCAGCGGACACCGCCATAATACTACCGGTATAATAGGAGCTCTCTGGCGGAGCTAGAGAGCGAAAGGCAGGCTTCAATTGATCGCTTCACTAACCCCCTACCATACAAACCCCCATCTTGCAGTGCAACCCCTATCCTCGCCCCCCCCTGACGCACCCTGCGTTACAACTTTTGAAGCCTCTACGATTACGAGGACTGTCAGAAAGAAAGGGTTTCTGGCCAGAGTCTAGAATACCACCGGTTGGAGTGTGATGGAAAGAGGCTGATCGGAGCTCAGCAAAGCTGAATGGAGCTGAACTGATATAGCCAGTTTAGCTGAGCAGAACGTTCAAGTATATAGGCTCTCTGGCGAAGCCAGAGCCTATAGTAGGTACTGACATTTCGTTGTAGTCGACCCTCGTCGATCGCGCAGACAAGACAGCGCCGATGCCTGAGCAACAGAAGGGAGCCGGCCTCGAGGGGGTGGATGCCAGCGCAGGAGACAGCAAGGGCAAGGATCAAGGGGGTCGGTCAAGCACCAACTAGGCGACTTTCGCTCTGATAACAAAAAATCCAACTTTATTTCGTCTGTGTCTTGGCTGTCTGTGAGATACTCCATGTCTCGAGCGAGCTTCTTATGGTGCGTTTTCCATGTCTTGCATGCTGAAAGCCGTGGACAACTCTTGTACGGTTGCCATCAGGGCTCTTGGTGGCATCCAAGCCTTCCTCGTTTCCATCTTTACGAGCGAAGGGGGACAGTGCTTTGCTTAGTCACACAGCGCGAAGACTCGGAGACTTTCTGAAGCCATACTAGACAGTTCTGCTGGTAGCCAAGCAGAGGCGGGCCTTGCAGGGGTGGTGGGGGATGCACCCGGAGCTACTTGTCAGGCCTAAAAACGGCTTCTTCGTCAGGGACACTGAATTGACCGATCTCTGTTACCTTCCTGCCCATAGTAATTTGGCTGGTCTCCCAGGTATCGACTAACAGCTCGCCTAAATTTGGTCATTTGCATACATCCTTCTCCCGGGGCGCACGGATTCCAGAAACGAGTTTTGAAACTCTTTAAATCAGTCACGTTTTTAAGTCCCTGATTCTTACTGGCCAGCCAAGGTGCTCTAATCACGTAACCGAGATTCGCGCAAACCAGGCAGTACTTGCAATGCCAGTAAATTAGTATGAGCCGGCTTGTACTGAAAGCTTTAGCGGTCAATTCAGTGTCCCTGACGAAGGAGCCTACGACTGATGAGGAAGAAGCCGTTTTTAGGCCTAACGAGTACTCCTCTGCCGGGGTCACAAACGTTAGCTCGGTCAGGGGCCCACTGTTACTGGTTTGGTGCTCTCTCTGCCAGGGGGTAACAGTGGCTCCCTAGCCGGGCTAACTTTTGTGATCCCAGCAGAGGAGTAAAAGGGGGACGGGGGACGGCGACCTTTTAGTGGCTGATTTAGCGACTGAGCGCCACTTTACCGCAAAAACGCGGCCGTGCCCTTAGGATAGGGCTAGAAATATCCCCACTTTCAACATACGTGTACGTTAGGGTTATAATGTGTTTTTAACCCACCGAGACCCTATAAGTCCCTAAAAGGAAGCAATTATGAGCTATTCCAGGGTAGAGGGATAGGATCTATAGAATTAGTTATTTTTTATTTGGCCGACTGAGTGTATAAGCCATGCCCTGGTTCGGTTCAACTGCATTGCGCCCTATTCTTCTGTCTCCCCTGACCTGAGTTATACCGCCAGCGATGGGCTCTCCACCATGTTGGATGTAGCATCCTATTCCTACGACAGCCCTTTGACAATGACGATGCTTTGTGCTACGACAAGGCCACCTACCCATGGCATGCGTCACGCTAAAGTAAGGGTCTTCTGGACAAGAACACGTACTGGTATGGATACTACGTCGCGGCCCCCGTGGGGCGCAAGCTGGGGTTCCCGATTACCACGAGACATCATCATGCGAATGCGGGGTACTGAGTAAGGGCCGGAGAACTTGCCCGAAAGGATAAGGTTTGGTTACACAGCAAGTGGCTGGGGCCTTGAGGCCTGTTGTAGGGTCACATTTCAGATCCTTCAATTCCTCGCTGCTGGTTGGTAGACTCGATATCGATCACAATCTCATCCTAGTTGGAAGGTTCCCACGGAAGCGAAGCTATGGCATAACGATTATAGGTTTCGCGTCGAGTTGGGCTTGGAGACAACCTTCGACCCCCCTCCCCCCTCCCCTCTCCCACACGAGCTTGGTGGTCATCGCATTCCGTAGTTCTCAGGCTCATCACGCTGATTCACGGCCTCGTCAAAAGGGGCTAAAATCCGAGTCGCGGGCGCCATCCGCGAAGAAATGGGCTCTCATTGGGTGAACGACCGTTGGCTAAGGATTGTGGCTGCATGAGCGCAACGGCGATCGAAGAATCGCCCAATCAGGGCTAGGCATCGGGAGATGACGTCGCTAACAGGATAAATACACAGATGTGTACTTGGCCGGCCGGCCACCGGCCTGCATATCCACCAAAAATGACTTTGAACACTGAAGCCGGCCTGCAGATGAAGATAAATGTCGGGTGACCGCGGCTTGCCTGGGGACTTGACTTTGCGACATACTATGACTACTTCCCCTGCACCATGGAGCTGCCAAAGACCCGGTCATCGACCCTTCACGAACCGAGCAACAAAACAATGGACTCGAATTTTGTCCTATGGCAGTGTGTAGGTCTCCCGCAGCCTTACCTCACTCAGATTATCCCCCCGTCTTGGAAGCTGACCCTGTGCAGTGCGAATGCCATGATCATGGCATGACGGTTGCCGCCATTCCCGCGTGCCCGCAGTGCTCGCATGTGCGCTGCGACCACTGTAGTCTCAAGCAAATCAAGCTGCCCGCCCATCGCGCTGGTGTCGGAGATCTTCCCTGTAGTGAACCGCCATCAGAATGGCCGTTTATTAGCCAGCCACCACTCCTGTCGGCACTCACGGAAGCAGGCCTTGCACCCATTTGTGCAAACGATGTCGCGGAATTCCGGGCTGTCATCCCTGTGTCTTCAAGAGACAACGAATCCGAAAGCTCCATCAGGGGACGGTCCGACTCCCCTTTCTCTGAAATTGGCATAGGAACGCCTGCAACAAGCATGACGTCGAGCTCCGACTCGGATTCAGCATTCGCTTCCGAGGACGGCGATGAAGATGACTACACGATGGAGAGGCACATCTTTGGTGACTATCTCTGGGGAACGGCGCCGGGATTGGGTAATATCACCGATACTTTTAGCCCACTTGTCGATCTGCTCTTCGAGCGATATGAGCAATGGCGACAGAGGCCGACATCCGCCGCCGACAATCGCGCTCAATCCCATAGCCACAATGCCGGTATTCGGAGCTCTTCCATGCAGCCATCTGTGGATGCCGCCTGGTCATCTTTTGTCGCTTCCCGAAATGGGGTACACGATGAATCAGCCCCCACTGAAGAGACGGAAATTGTGCCCCCTGACCCTGAAAATTTTGCCACCCTCTTCGCTTGTCCGTTCTGGAAGCGGGATTGCATTAGCTGGAGAGACTGTTTTAGATACAAGCTCAGACGCATCGTGGACGTTCGACAGCATCTCATGAGAATTCATGCCAAATACTGCTACTGCGATCAATGCGGACAAGAATTTCACACCACGCTCGCGCTCAACGCCCATCGGTCATCCATCACGCCCTGTCGACTTCAGGCCTTTCAGAGGAGATGGCTGTCTCAGAGCCAAAAAGAGGCTCTTAGAAATCGATCGAGAGGAACCCCCGAGAATCAATGGTTCGCATTTTGGGATATAATTTTCCCTCGACGATCAAGGCCCGTTTCGCCGTATATTGATGGAGCGTTGTCCGAGGACCTCAGCTCTTTTCTGGAATTTTTCCTGAGCGGCGGCCACAACACCGTCCAGGAGTCCGGCGAGCCCGGTGGTCTTGTCATGGGAGCTGAGAGCGAGCTGCTGCTGCTGCGTCTGAGTCTTCAACGGCAATACATTCGGTGGGCAGTAGCAACGGGGCATCCCACGACAATGGTGCAGGCGATCGATGACGCGATGCCACCTGCGCAGACGCCAGAGTGGTTCTCAGTAGATGCTGGATCGCAGTTTGAGGAGACTATTGAGACCGAGCAGGAAGTTGAGGATCTCAACCAAAGCCTCCCCAGAGATGATGCGCAAGAGACGGATGGCTTTCCAGGTTTTGAGTTCGTTAATTTTGACGGAGTGTGAATAGGAGTTATTAATCGGAAATTACTAGAGTGAAAGGTGTCCACGTACAGCAATACCTATTACAGTAATAAAATGTATTGTTTCACTTTTAAAATTCGGCCCTACCGTTTAGAGATACTCTCTCACTTATTGTGACGTCCCGCAGGTCGTTCCTTGGGCCAGCGCGGGTCTTGAAGCTCACCTAAGCAGTAATAATGTACTTCCTAAAACGGCCTAGCGCAGTTTAGTGGGATGTTTGTCATCCAGGCTGCTCGATTAGGGCGCACCGTCTTCAAATTCGTTTTTCTTTTATCCGTCTGTAGGATCACCCTCTCACGTCTAAACCATTATAGCTAGTGAAAATTAATGAGGCAGGAGAACTGCCTAGACATTCAAACAAAGAGGGCCAGTATATTGCGAAGCTACAGGTACTATCAAGAGGTTGTGTTCACATGCAAAACAGCCTTGGATATAGAAACCAACTCCCGATACAAGGTGCTCCTTAACGGAGCCGCCAGCTGAAGGCGCTGATCTTGTCGTTGAACCTAACGGCCGCCAGGTCAGGGATAGCAGAAGAGAACTCATAACTGTCGCCCTTGCACTTATAGTCCCTAAAGCAGGTGTTAGTCATTGCCCTTCGAATGCGACACTGCATCAATGTTGTCGGTACGCACGCGTAGATAGTCCAGAGGACGCCCTCATCTTGCGGGTAGATGGACGAGACAGCATCGTTAAAGGCCTTCAGGTTATCGTCCTGGAAGTCCCCTGCGCCGCCAGTCGATTAGCCCTTTTCGAAGGTGAGGGGGGGAAACCTATAACATACAGCAGTGGCCCTTTTGGCCCCAGTTGAGACACTGGCCGCGACCGTTACTGTCACTGCAGATGATGATACGAGCGCGGCCGTCTGAGTCAATGGCAGGGGCAGCGGCAGCATCGGTGCCCACCCCGCCAGCTGCGTCGGCATCAGCAGCGGTTGCATTGGCGATGGGGAAGTCGAACGGCGCCGGTGCAGGAGCTGCAAAGGCAGAGGCCACGAATGGCAGAACAGAGATGATGATCTTGGCTGCGAGCATGTTGGAGTTTTTAGGATATGACAATAGAGAAAGGTGGTTTTTGTTGATGAACAAAGAAAGAAAAGCCAGTGTAGCAAGGAGGAGCTTGGGGGTTTATATATCAGCAGCCATCACAGCTTTGTCAACTGGAACTTTCGGTGAACTCACAATGTGGCTCTCTTGCTGCCCCCATCTTGGTCTTGAAAACAGAGGCTCTTGTTAACAGTACCTACTCTGGGAAGTTGATGTCGCCTGCCATATTGATTGATGGTGGGGGCGAAGAGTGAGAAATATACTAAGTCATCAACTCATTTTATTAAGAAATATAGTAGAATATGCTGACCAATTCGCCGCTGCCCGCTTTCGGGCGTATTAATAGGTACTTACAGGTGGGTGTTCCGGGGGCACATGCTTGCTATTCTCTGCCGGAGATGCATCTAGGGTGTTCGGGTATCGTTGTTCGAATATGGGGACTGAGCGTAACTTCATTTTCATATCTCCAAATGCAAATAAGCCTTACGCACCCTTGGCGAGTCCCTTTGCGGTCGTACGATGCTATGGGCAGTCTGCCTTGGCTAGCCCAAACCGTCCTTTTGTCCATATCCTACCCTAAGCGATAGTCGGCTAAGGATGGGAAATAGGACCTAGAAGCGATGCTTAATAAGTACACCGTCTTGGCAATCTGTCAATACAGCCTTACGGATAAACACCTGCAGCAGGAATATTTTCCGGTAAGAGCTTAAAGTTGCGGCGGATAGGGGGAAAACCCCTCTAGGAAAAAGTTTTCCCCTCACACCATTTTGCAGCCCGGTGCATATTCCTAGCGCATATTTCTGGCACGCCCGGTCAAGAGCTGAATGCGTAGATTGCCTCCAGATTAAGGGTCTGGTACTTTCGGCACAACCTCCTTCCGCGAGCCAATCAGAAAAGCCGAAGGGCGCGAAGCGCGTCAAAGCTACAGACACGAGCCGCGCTGAGCCGCGAGGGTGCGGCGGCTCGCTGAGACAACAGAGAACGGGTAAGTTGCATTGATTGAGCTAGCGGCCGCCATTGTGGAGTGGGAAGTTCTCTGCGCTGGGGAAATAAGTTTAGGTGCAGGCGAAGGCTCAGCCACCTTCCATTGTCAAGTTAAGTCTATTTTGGAGACAACTTCTGTGTGAAATAGAAATTCCTCGGATCAGGGTGGGAACTTATTAATAAGTACCTATCTATTTATCACGCCATTGACGGTCTTCATCATCGGAGGGGAGGCTCATTACAACACTTATAAAGTGTTTTTTTTTAGGTAATTTCTCGGCGGCAATTAGAAAGAAGGCGTCTGGTCTGCCCTGGGCTTGCTAGATGGATAGCTGCTATGCCGATGGCTCGGCGGGGCATAAGGAGAGCGCCATCCCGCAAGGGACTGGCATCGTAGACCGCTCCCTGTTGCGCAGCGACCTGTGCGGTGGCCGCGTGGGCTAGCCCAGCCCGCCAGCTTGAGATGTGACTGAGTATGCAAGAGCTAGTTGCTAGAGGTGACTAGGTACACTCTCCTTGCCGCCTGCACAGCCTATGAGCTTGTTTGGTCACCCCCCTGAAGATATCATTGCGGGCTGTTCCTTTCGTCGTCTAATAATCATCCAGCGCGACACACCCTTCTCGGGCCGCCCCGGCCGAAGCCGCGGGAGAGGCTCAGAATCAAACCGCGTTCGCTCATGCGGGCGCGATGTATTGAATGCAGCCGGCGCTGCGGGCACTTCGGAGATTTGTCCACGTCGCGCAGGACAAGGGAAGCCTCATGTGCCTTCTTGGTGGATGAGGGCCGCCAAGGGGGCGACAGCGTCAACGATTCCGACTCGAGGGCGGGTGAGAATATCAATGACGATAACCTCATGAATTCCTGGAATTCGCGATACGAAATCATGTTCTGGCCGGAGCATGTCCGGCAGGCTGAAGCGAGGTGGTCCAGTGAAGAAGTTGTATGGCGCTGGGAAAGGACGCCAACATTCATGCAATGCACCTGGTTTGAGTAACAATTGGCGACAGGACTGTGAAGTGGCTAGCTGGGTCATACACTCGTCTTGGTTTTCTCTCATTCCCCCACCGGATTGCCTGCATACGACTACAAGTTCGGCGGCTGTTGAAGAGTCATCTGGGAACAATTGTCAAGCATTTACCTGTTTCCGTCTTCACAATGTTTGAAGTTGCTTCCGTCTTATAAAAAAAATCCTAATCTTATTTACAGCGATTAGAGACTAGGTAGGCAGGAAAAATATGAATATGGTGGGTAACTGGTAGGGATGGGAACACCCCTGGGAGGTCGAAGGCGAGTTGAAATAGAAAGACGGTAACTCCCGTCCTATCCAAGCTGGCTCCCTGTCCCAGTCCGAGGTCATGGTTGCAACTGGGCTGACTCTCAGTTTGGCTCGCCGACAAATGATGCGGTGCTCATGGACGAACTGCTCCGGTCAGCGAATATGATGCTGGTCTAGACGTGCGGGGAGATACCGCCACGCATATGCAGTTGTCGCCGGAAATCACTTGAGCGCAGTTGACGAGGCGGGCTGAGCTCTTAATACGGGCTGATCCAGCGCATATCGGCAAGCCATCAATGTAACCTGGAAGGTATCTTGAGGATAACCCGCGTCCGCTCGCTAGAGCCATGCCAATAACGGTGCAAGAACAGCTCAGCCAGCCACAGTATTTCTAATCACTTGCTTAGAGTCTGTATTTACTAGAACCAGATGGAACTTAACCAACACTGCTAAAGTGGCCTTCAGTATAGATATGCAAGCCGCCAACCGGAAAGTTGCGCAGGAATGCCGAATCGGCGCTTGACTCGGTTATCGAGGTGACGACATCATCACACCCGTATGTCTGGCGAAGATACTCTCTTGCTCGCCCGAACTGTCTGAATCACGACAGGTACAGCCTGGCTTTCAAGTGCTTGGCGGAGTATGCTAATCGACGTCCCGTGTTGGCATAGGCACTTTAGTCTACAGCTTTGCCTAACAATTCAGACGCGGTCGTACACGGCTAGTAGGGTGCCTGGTGGGCACCTTAAACACGGAAGACTCATAAGTACAGCTGGCAGACGTGGCGGGCTGTTTCGCCGGTGAAGGTATTGTTTGATAGGACAGTGGCGTTAGCCATTAATGGAACATCTTTTGGTTTCTCAAACCCGGGGGGGTATTGGGAAGTGAGAGAAACCAACAGGCGGCGTTGATTACAGATAGGTACCTGGGTACTTTGCTACACACTGGAGCAGTTTGTCGATGGAGATCTTGGTTAAGTGGTCCGTGCACGTAGCAGCAGCTGGGGGTGACCGGACAAGCGGTTGACAAAAAAACAGGGCCACACAAACTGGCTTGTGCGGTACCTCGCTAACAGGTTCCCTAACAATTCTCATTAAAAAACGTGTAGATTCTATGATGGTGTGGGTGGAGCAAGTGTTAGCAGGGAACGGTCAGATGACCGGCTGGTAGTACAGAAAGATACCTCTGTTATGCCTGCAACTACTATGGTAGCCTGTGTACTGCACAGGTAATGTGACCCTGTTTTTTTGTCAAACGCTTGCCGGAGTGCAGGCCTGGGGTGGTACCAGTGGCAGAGAGAGGCCCACGCGATGCTAGGTGACTATCTCAGTAGCCCGCCATCGCTGGACGACCGCTTCTTGTCGGCATCCAGCGGTACGGCTGCCATGTTCAAGCCCGCTCGGGAATGAACCGCAAAGCATAGGCTCTCCGAGCGAGAGAAAACACGGAATGAGATACCTTGTGAGAATGAGAAACAGCATGTCAAACAATCGGTGTTGGTGTTGGCAGCTGGCTGATATTTATCGCGAAGGCGTTAGACAGGCACCTAGTCAGGCCCTCAGTTTCCTTATGGTTTCGAACAAGGTTCTATTCGTAGTGGTGTCAAGTCTAGCACTTATTAGAGCCAATTGTTGCAACAGTTATTTTTCTGTTGTGGTTCTGCTAAAATTGTGAAATCTCTGCCACCCTGGAAGGCCTGTTGCCAAGCCTGAAACCTCCGCAAATTGGCCTCCACCGTCCTAGGTACATTAAGCTGACGGATGGTTGTGGTGGAGGCGGTTATGATGGCCACGATGCAGGTTATTTCTAGTTTTCGTACTGACAAGGCTTTGCTGGGCCTTTTGCCCTAGCCTTCTTCTCGGTCAGACTTGATCTTGGTCAGAATAGAACAGGGGTGTGACTTTTAAGCCTTGCGCCACCCAGTAACCTGCATGACCAAGCCGGGCACGACACTGCTCGCTTTTTGGGCAGGCAGATTTCGCGGGTTTCTGCCTACCGCCTTCCAGAAAATCCAGGAAAATGCCGCTTGAAATGAAGTGATCTGCCTCGCTAACACGTCCCGTCCTTTGCTCAATTACCTACTCTTCACGCTCATCACGCAAAAGCTATTTCGGCCATGTCAATCATCATCCCCCCTTTGCACCCGAGAGATAATGGCTTGGATAATGAGACGCTTCACTGGACAATACTTCAAACTGCAGCAACATGGGTTGGTTTGGTCGCCCTCGTCTTCACCGGAGCCGCCTTGGTCAACCAGCGCTATTTGCGTCTTCGAGACAATGATCCAGGCCGAGAGTCGGCTGACCCATCCAAGATGAGCATTTTTCGTGCAAATGCTCTTCCCTTCTTCAAGGTCATCCGGGGAGAAAGAACTAGGCTTCCCTCGGTCCCCACAGTCGGAGGACTCATTGAAGCTGGTGACCTTGGCATGTGGACTTCGGCCACTCTCAGTTGTATCCATACCTCTCCGGCCCAGGCCGGTTGGATCCCCCTGATGGAGAGCATAGTCTGTGGCATGTCATTAGCCCGATCGCGAGACGGAACCACAGCCGGCATGATAATCCCCCGCAAGATGGAAACCCTTCTTCGTCGCTCAAAAGATTTACTTTCTTCTAACCACCCACTTGTCTCCCGGCTCCGGTTCTACGATGGTTGTTACGGCCTAAAACTCATCAACTGCATCCGAAAACCAGACATCTGTCTCTCGAACCCAACCCACCACAACCGTGATAACGACCGTGCACCCATTCGGCCGAAAACACCTCCCGAGCTGAGATCAAGCTCTCATGAAGCCACAACAATCCTATTAACCGCCATTCCAGCAGAACTCCCTCCGCCCTTAGCCTCCCATCCGCGTAGCCCAGCAACTACCCCGGTCTGGCTTCTCAAATCCAGATTCGCCGTCCCCATTTCCGCCGCAGAAACCCTCGCCCTCGCCACCATCCTCGGCATCCCTCTCGAGGTCAACGACTTTACCCAACAAGTCCGCGGACGTGGTGCTTTCCATTCCTCCCTCGACTTTAGCTCTTCCACCAGACAGATCTCACTTTCCATAGGCCACACCGGCAGTGGGTTCGCGATCCAAGGTGCTACGAGTGGGTATTCCACTATAATGGCAAAACTTATCGCATTTGTATGTATTCCATTTGCGGAGAACGCAGCTTAGATTAAGTCGGTGTATGTAACAAGCGGAGTATTAGAGGCGGTTAGGGAGGGAAGGGCGATCATGGATGTATCAAATGGGTACAACATGGCTGAGGGGGCATCGATTAAGTATCTGTGGGGTATGCTAATGTGGAGGGATGTCGATGGTTTCTTTACTTATGCCGGCGATTGGGGGGATGCATCCGCGGTGGGCAATCTTTTAACGGTAAAGGGGGGCAGAATTTAGCTTAAGGAAGGGGCTGGGAATCAGATGACTACGGCGACATGGCAGAGGGCTGTGGCAGGGATTGCCTTTAGCGGACTTATGCCACAAGGGAGTAAGACATTGGTGGAAGCTGTGGCGTTCACGGTAGGAGGAACAGGGCTAGGAGGGTGTGTAAATGAGTTAGAAGGTCTGCTGGACGATTTACATGAGTTGGATAAGGAGCTGGGAGAAGAGAGACTGGCTCTTTACGGCGAGTGGGTGCATAAGAGGTGTCGAACCAAGGACTCGGTCAGCAGTCTAGATATGTGGAAGCCGATAAGGTGGAGTACAGCGAGGGCGGCGGTCATTTTCCACCGGTATATGACTTTGTTGGAGCTGCTTACTGCTAGGTGTTGCATTGGTGGCCAGTCAGGAAGTGGTGACATCTTGGAGCACCTCTTCCGAGCGTCCCAAGATTTGATCGGAAAGATTTATGTCGCGGCCGTGAAGTCGCACCTGGCTAAGCACCCCATTGACGGAGCCCCTGACTGGAAGGTGTCGGGCGAAGAGACCGCCTTGGTGAGCATGGACCTTGGAGAGACTCTGTCTGAAGTTCGAGCCCGGGTGGTTCAGAGCAAAGGGGGAATCAACATTTACGACTTTGCAACAGTTGTTCGATGCATTTTGGCTGCCTGGGCCTGCCAAGTCCCGGTCATTCCCTGGAACGAGGAAGAAATCATGGACCTGGAACTCGGCCCCTTTTCAACCTCGGCTGCACAGCCGCGAGCCCGAAGGCTGGCAGTGCTTGCAGATTTGCCTCAAGTGGCCGGCCTGAGTTGATCAATACTGCCCTCTTTTTATGGTTTCTGAGATAGATAGGTAGGTGCCTAAGCGCAACAAATAAAAAAAGGTGGATTTATAACTAGTATAATTTTGTCAATAGTAAACTCAATACCGGCAACTAAAAAACTCTAAACGATTCCGTCGGTAATGTTCGTTAGACGGTCAATGCCAATCCCTTAACCTTAGCCGTTAACCTGTTAACTACCCCTATACAAATTAAACCCCCAAAGCTTCGTTTCTAAACTAGGTCAGTATATCTCCTACTTTGGATTTATAATCGTTGATACCTATTACGCGTTATATATTATAATACCGGCAGCCCGTCCCCAGTATAGCACGAGACAGTTTACAACTAAGCTTATCACCACCCACATACTCTCCTTTGTACTCGAAACCCACTCCTTCTAGGCATTACCGGTCTTTAAGTACTTCGGCTCGAGGGATCCCCGCCTGATCGCAGTGTACTGATTATAAAGGTACGTTAGGGCTTTGTTTATGGATGATGTCAACTGATAGGTTTGGAGAACCTTTTACAAGTCTTCTAGATTTCCTGCCTAGTAAATTTGGAAAAAGTGCTACTACTGTACCGACCAGTAGAACTGCTGCAGCAACCGTGCTAATTACAACAGCTACCTAAGTGACGTGGCCTTCGGTGTAGTGTTCTGTGTCTCTGCTGATCTTGGTCGGTTTGAAAATCCAGTGATTTTGAAGGAAGACGAAGAGCATGTCCTTGTCGGCCGGCCGGCAGATGGCAATATGGTCTTGTCAATTACTCTCGTCGAGTCTGTTGGCGGCGACACCGGAGAGAACGAATTCTCCGCGGGTGTTATGGGACTGGGACTGTAAGACTTTTAGGACTCGGTTTTCTGGCTTACTGAGGGAGGCTATTTGGTTTTGACGGAGGAAGGCATCTTCTATTTGAGGCCTGTTGGTTAGATTTTGTACCTATCTTAAGCATGTAGGACTCTGGGTGGCAAGGGGCGACCAACGGTATTCCTTCAGAGCCTCCTTTACCTCTTCACAGATTTTCAGATAGTAGATGCCTGCAATTTTACCACCCTTCGCCCACCTCCACAAAACCGACATCTATTAAACCGCAGAAAGGAAGCAATCATTCGAAGATCGGTGGAGGAGATAAAAGAGCGACTCGATAAAGGCTAGGCTCCTCTTCTTCAAGTTCCCCGGGTCCGACTCGGAGCTTGAAGCGTCGGCAAGACCAGGACGATGAGATATCACTCCGAAAGGCGATTCTCAGTCGAAGGTAAGAATGCATTTCTATAGGCTTGAAGATGTCGACGCGGATGGGAATCTCCGGAAACGGGGGTTCGAACTGAGGAAAACAGACATCTCTGCTAAGTCGCAGGCTGAAAGAGGCCATAGGTTAATTTCTACGCTCTTTAAAGAAAAGGATATCTCCGTAGATGGTGTATGCAACTGACAAAGCCTAAGATCCCCCGGTTGGAGTGATGTGCACCGCGTCAAAGAAGCGGTGTACTTGGGCCCGTACAGGAGACGGCATTAGTTGCCGTTCACCTAACTTGGCGCTAATCAAAACCTCGGACGTCCGCGAAGACCAGTCGGGACGATAGGCCCAACGTGATATGAGTAGATCTCGGTAATATCAGACACCACCTCTTCCTCTCAAGACATCTCTGGCCCCGTCTACACCAGCCCATCCCGTAAGACATATCGTCTTAACTCCCGCCTACTCCAATGCTTTACGTCCCCGACTGGCAGTCCTACTCTTCGCGATATAGCTCGTCGTGAAATACCCCACCCGCTCATATACATCCATCTCGGCAGACGACCCTTCGCTACCACCGCTTACACGAACCTTCCGCAGAAAAAGCCCCTGGACGTCCTCGCTGGAAGCAGGGATCAGGGACCTGTCCTTGGAGCGCTTCAAGACTAAAAGGCTCAGACACACCAAGCTAGACATGGTGGAGATATCAGGCTCTTTGACATCGGGAAACACCTTGGCCGCGGCCTCGTCGGCATCGCCAATGTGAATTTCCCATCCAGCAGCGCCAATCTTGGGCGCTGAGACGGGTAGTAGCGGTCCTTTCAAGGTAGCAACCGCTCAGTTCCGAAAAAGGAAAGGGAAGTTCATGGTGTCGATTTTAGGGTGGTGGACGTGCTGTTTCGTGCGACGAATCTGGGCACACGAAATTTCCTTTTTCGGACCTCGCACACGTGACATTGCTCACCTAGCTCAGGCCCGGCTCAGTCTTCGCTTAGGATTTTCTCAGGTTTGCTCAACTTTGCTCATTCTTGTTGCCATTTTCGGCAGGCTGCGCCGCAGGATGCTGAGTTGCTTCAACTCTAGCCGAGTGGCCCTAGAATTGGTCCCTACACCCTGCAATTCTCCTCCATTTGACAATCTCCCCCTTCAGCTAAGACGAAAATTCTAGATCATCGGAATTGTTGAAGAGCTCGGGCTTCCATGACGAGGTGTCAATCAACCACGTACTGCGGCTGTATCAGTCTTAGGGTCATCTGGGAGTCGTGGAGTAAAATACAAGCCCCCTGCCGCGATCCAAGCCGCTGGTTGGTTTTGTGTTTTTGGCCGCCGGCAACAGCGCGTTGGGTACGACCTTGAAACAAAAGGCTTTACTTCGCAGTGCCCGGAGCAGTGTCTCCGCCGCCTCGATATGATTGCCAAGATCAGGTTGCATGTGCACAACAAAAGTCAAATTGTCAGTATCGTAGCTCCAACGACCTTGGCGAAGCAATAGTACATCTACACGTGTCACGGCACGTAAGGAGTAACCTCAGGCAGAGAGAGATCACGAAACGGGATTGAATAATTGATATCCAATCGGCGGTTTAGCTGGCCAGACGACGAAAGGGCTTTACCGACTGGTTTTCTGTCATCATCAGCCGCTGCGAATCTTCGGAGCAAATTGTGGTGCTCAACAAGTAATCTGTCTCCCAAAACGCCAGAAAGAGGGGTTCTCTGATTCTGCTCAAATCGGCGTGATCGGATTGGCAGCGTGTTTTTCAGAACGTCGTGGCCTGATTTTTTATTTCGAGTCTAGGCTTCTTGGCAGTGGTTGTCAAGCCTTGCTGAAGATATGCTCGTGCGAAAATATGAGCAAAATGCCTCATTGGTTTTTTTTAAAAAAAGTTATTCTCTCCGAAAATGAATAAGTATTTTAAGGAGGTCAACCCAGCCCCCAACAAATTCTGGTTCATCCTCCTTCACATCCAACGAGACAAGCTCCTACCATCCCAAAACTTATCTGCCCCCCCTGCATCCCATCAAAGTAGGCGAAATGAAGGTTTTCGTTGGCGTCTTCGTCGCCCTTGTTGGACTGGCTGTGGCCAATCCTACCGTTCCTCCAAACAAGTTGATGGACCGCCAAGTCTGCGAATGCTACTGCGGAGATGGTGAGCTCTATGAGCCCACATTCGAAGATTGTGTGTTTTATGGCGGCTGCGATGGATGCTGCGCCTATATCGTACGTGTCCCATGAGAGGCCCCTTGCACATCATCGCTTCTTTGGGAAGTAGTTACTAACACAGCGTGTCTGCAGTGTGTAAGTGGGCACCGTTGAGCGGAGAGCATCGCCTTCGTATTGCCTTCGTACTAATGACATTTCTACATAATCTAGGGTTAGGTGTTTTCATCCATCCGGACCGTTGGTTTCGTGGTCGGCTACGGTGAAAGATATAGAGTGCTGAGCCAGTGCTCCAAGCTAGATTAAAGACTTGAATGTCATGTAGCGCATTTCAATCTTATTTATTTACCCACAAGTGTTTCGTTTGGACATCTCTCTTTTCTACCTGTATTGCTCTCATGGACCCAAGCCCCACCGACTTGCAGACTTGAGGAGACGGTTCTGGTATATACCTAGGCGGATGATTCTGTCGATGGCTTTACGCAATAGCATCTCTGCAATTTTGAGTACGGTGAGAATTGGATTTGCTATGAAGAGCGTACATTCGTTTGAGTGCTGAGGTACCTAACTGGAGCTTAAGGAGACAGTCTTAGGATGTTCCTGTATAACATCAAATGATCAGTCAGTCTCTGAGTAAATAGGAATGTACGATTACCGCGATCATAGAATCCAAGGAGTACCTCGCGTTAATCTAAGCTGTCATGCTGAAGAGCTTGAAGCCGTGGCCGTTCAACGGATGGTAGATTTTTTTGTAACGCTAGGAGAAACCGAACTTGGACTTGTTAGATGAGGAGGACGCAGGCTCTTATCGGGAACCCACCAGTGGCACGGGGGACTAGCATACTTTTTCACCGCAGTTATAGCTAGTTTAGTTTGCACATATCGCCGTATTGAGCTAAAGGAAGAAAGCTGTCATCAAAGTGAGTAAAAGGTGTGGTGGAAACATCGATGAATGTCCCGTCTGTTTCCAGGTTGTCTCTGGCTGGCTGTTTTGCCTGTTGTTGATTTGACATCAATCGCAGAGAGCTATTATGCCCTTCAAGAATGAGAGCTCTGCATTGTGGCCGTCATCTACGTGCAGCGGTGGAAGCCCTGACGCCTGCCATCACCTATCGCCTCCGTCAGCAGCACGCTACGGAGCCTGTGTGTTGGTAGCACCGACGGCGGTAGTGACGATCAGGCTCTGGATCCCCAGCTTCTCCAACTCATCGACAAATGCGAGACTTGGCGCTAGAAGTCCAAAATATGATTTCCGACGACGCCAAGGGGCTGTCTTGGGTGTTACGGAACAAAGACGTCGCTGCCTTCAAGCAGAGGCTCAACAGCATTAAAGGCGTCACAACGGACACCATCCTCTTATCCATTTAGTATGTATGCCCTCCCTCAATCGCTCTCCTCATACAGAGACAGGAAAGGCAGGTAGGCGGTCAGTGAAGTTGATATGGATCTTGCCAAGGCATTCCGCCAATTCCTAGAAACCAGCCGGGAGGACATGCCATATGTCGCTGCTGGTAGTGAGTGAGTGAAGGCGCTCACTGTACCTGATTGGTGGGAGATAGTCGGATGCTTGACGAAGAATTGCCAGTGTGAGATCTCAAAGTTGATGCGTGAGAGAGACGACATAATTTGTGACAAGGGGCAGCTACAAGCACTGTAGCGGCGGCTGGGAACAGTATGTGGCCCTGTGGGCACTGAAAGATTTGATTCTGAACAAAACACAATAATTGACTATGGCCTCGAAGGTCCTTGCCCTTCTCAATCGTAGGCCATGTCAGTCTATCTATATACAGAGGTCCTCCTGGGACCGAAGCTCTCGGTCATTCTGAGTGATGACTTAGGGGGCGCTCACTGGCGCAACCTCCCTATCCTTTGCGGCGCGATACGGAACCTTCCTCTCCATCGCGGCGCAATACGGAACCTTCCTGGCCATTGTGGTCCGATGCGGCTCAATTGGCGCAGGCCAAGGTTTGTGAGGCGCAACCTCGATGATCCCTTCTCCGGAGTCACCGAGATTGGGCCTTCGGCCCAATTCGGCTGTCAGAAACGTTCTGGCCATTCTGGCAATTCTGGCTGTCTGGCAATTCTGGCAATTCTGGCCTTCTGGCTCTTCAGGGGCCTTCAGGTGGTTCTGGGTGTCAGGGGCGTTCAGCGTGTGACACATATGATCCACAATCAAATGCGAAGGTGCAACCTTCGTATTCCGGTACCTCTTTTGGAAGTTGGCTCAACGGTGTGTGGATAGGTTCTGCCGGCCGCCACACTTGCAGTCTGTTATCTCACCGGGTGTGCTGTCAAAAACGCTATACCACTGCTTTGATCGCTACCAAGAACGATCAGAAGGAAGGGGGTTGTAATTGCTTCTGTTCCCCGCCTCTCTAGGGAAGCCAGAGGGCGATCTTTAAGAGTATCTGATGCATGAACTAGATCGCTAGATTGTGGCTGGCCGACTCTTGGAGCTCATTATGCAACGTTTTAATCACTTTAATTTCCTAGCTAACTAGAGAAGATGCATACCAAACAGTCCAACGACCATCCAGGTTCGATAATCCTTTAGATGGCATGCTAGCTTTCAAAAACACTGCACACTGGAAGGCTTGTGGTTTGAGGGCAATTAAATGGAGTTGCAATAGATTGATTGAATTGCTTCTTGTTCTTCGGCGCTCTGGCTTTGCCAGAGAGCCCCTTATTATAGTACTGCGCGGTGGCAACAGTGGTGGCAAACCGTGGTTCTGGCCAGCTGAACTGACCACTTCAGTTCAGCTCCTTGAGCTCTATTCAGCTCAGTTGGCCAGACCTTCCTGCGCATTCCAGCCCTTTGCCGGAAACGCCTTTTCTGACAAGATAAAAACTTCATCGTAAACTTAACCACTCACATCACCATACTCTAACATCTCTCTAAAAGGAGTCGAGAATTTAAAAGACAACTTATATATCCCAAATAATCCTACATAGGCTAACTTATTAAAAAGATAATATACAGACAGGTAATGTTGCTGTTGTCGTCAGCGTCTCCATCTATACTGTATCCTTCTATAGCATAGTATAGTAATGCTATAGGTTTGAAATTGGCGTGATTAGACCCTAGCTTGGTTTTTTTCAAATTTTTAGTAGGTATAGGTTGCTCAGCTTTAACAATGGCTTTCCAGGCCGAGTCACACGCATACAGAGTACGCGTATACGCCGTAATTGTAATTGTTGTCTAGGAGCTATCCTTATACATTATGCGTCATCTGCTTTTTATCGAGAGGAAACTTTAGCCGGGGGGACTGAAAAAGGGCTTCTGAGGCTATGCTGTGGCGGCGTATAGGATCACCCTGGCTCAGGGAAGAATCAGGGGAAGCTCAGGACAAATCAGCCACAGCTCAGGATGACGGACGAAAAAGGAAATTTCGTGTGCCCAGATTCGTCGCAGACAACTAGGCTGTTTCCCTGTCGCTCCTTCTTTCCTTCTTAGCACAGCGAGAAACGCAATCCGCTGCCACCGTTTGCCGCTCATCGTGCGCCGAGCCCCCAGAATACATTCAATCCCCTCCAGTCAAACGATTCTACATCTTCTCAACCAAGTCACACCGCCGTCAGTTCACGTCTCCGCCACCACGGCAGCAACCAACATCCCCAGCCCATCCAACCCCGCATGCCAATCATCCAGCGCATCAGCAAACATCCCCCCAAGCTTCCCTTGCGCCTTCGCACCATCGTTCCCAACATCCTTCGCAAGCAACAAGTCGCCCACCGTGTCGATGCGCGGCTGGTTCGTCGTGAGCTGTTCCCATTCGACCTCGTACTCCCTCTCCCAGGCCTCGGCACTTTGCGCTTCCCATAGGAGCCTGCTGCTTGGGAGGGGAATTGAGTATGGATCTGCGAAGATTTCGCAGACGTCGGCGCTGCCTGCGACGAGGTCGAGGAGGAAGCAGACTACGACGATTCTGGATGGTGTTAGCCATTCAACAGAGATCATGGGGAGTCGGAGGGCGCGCGCTTACCTCCTTCGCGTTTCTTCGAGAATCCATTCCTCCCAGGTTGGTCGGGTCAGTCGAGCGTGCGGGGGGCTGAACGGGCCGGGGCAGAGCTGGGTGAATCGGCCAGCCAGTTCCTGCGAACTGTTAGTGCTGTGGTCGGAGCCCTAGCGTTGTGTAGGTATCTCACCCTGTTTGTCTTGAGCATCCCCCCGTTGACTAGGAAGTAGCTAACCCCTGAATCCATCAGCCGCATTATGGTGTAGATTACCATTGCCTGAAGTGATGACAGCGTCTCGCCTGGAGAGAGTTCTTGCATCTGCCAGCCATCAGCGACATTCATATCAATGAGAGCGACACAGCTACCTCCTCGGCAATACGGCGATGTTCTCCGTCGATGCTTTCCCAGAGAAACCGGCCCGAGCTGGGCGCGCGCGAGACGAAGACTTGCGCAAGGGTCATACAAGCTGACAGTGGTCTCAGGAGGCTGGGTCCTATGGAGACGCACGACATCGATACATCTTGGAATGGCGACCCTGGATCAAAATGCAGCTGGCAGCCGAAGTGGTGAACAAAAGGGGGCAGGTTATCCAAGCGCGTCATCATCCGTGGGAACGACCGAACTGTCGATATGATCAGCTGCCGACACCCAGGGGTGATGTTTTGGCGGGGAAAGGGGACAAGAGTGGCCCCGAACGGCGTCGGCACCAACATCGAAGGGTTGCACATGGTCAGGGCTGTTGGGTTCAGGGTTTCAGGGAATGGGAAAATGTCCGTGATACCGTCGTTGGATGCGAGGCTCGTCATCTCCAAAGATCGGAAGATATCCCCTGCCGCGTCAAAGTCATCGAAAGTATCAAGGGTGCCCTGTAACGACAGAAGTTCGACATTCTCCTTGCCCTCCGAGAGATCCGGAGAGCCCTTGCCATACACGCATGCCGCCCCCTTACCTACGCATCGAGAGCAGGGCTTCTTGAAATCGCACTTCACCTTGCCACTACGGCAGAGATGGCAGGCCTTCGGGCGGACAGGTCGGCTGTCGGTCGTTGCTCGCCGTCGACAGTACTGCTCATGGCGTACATGTGAGATCTCTGAGCGTATTTGTCAGCCACCTACCTGGGAAAGGAGGGTGAAAGCCCAATCACTGACCTTGATCGGAAGGCTTTCCGCACACGGAGCAAAAATATAACGATCCCATCACGACGGAGAATGCCGTATCTATTGCACCGCGTTCGTTTTGGGGCTGACCCAGCTGGCCGGTTATCTTGTTGAAACTTGAGGTTGAGATAAAGGTGAAACCGGTCAGTGAACCGTGACCCCCACGGATCCTTCGTTTCTGTGCCGCCCGGTCCAATTAATCAGCTCGAGGCCCTCCGGTGCCCTCCTGTTGGCCCGTTCCGAGACCGCCCCGCACCCGAACAAATCCCCAATCTAGATGACGACCGAAGACTAGGCACGGTCAGAGCATTTGAGAAGCCACGCACGATGAAGGCACCGGTCAAAAGCCAAGTATCCTCAACCCCGTTTAGAAAACGTCTCATTATTCGATTCTGCTAGCGGGAGTGCCCCGAGCCAAAAATTATTCATGGAGCCAGTCCAAATCTGCGTACTCTTTGCCTAGGTATCCTGCTAGGTCTCAAAGTACAAGCTCAAGTCTCAGGTGTCGTCAAGGAGAACTTCTTGCTTATCACCGGACCGTCGCGACTTGAGTTGGTGTATAGGAGAATCATTTCCCTCCGCCCTCCTACCAAGGCATGCATCGACGGCCAGTACATCGACGTCCCCATGATCCGAGGCCCGCGAAAATCCGCGCAATTTTTATCGCCGAGATACAGCTTCACGACGCCGCCACTCTTCTCGGTGAACTCCGTGCCGTTTCCAGGCCCTGATTTGTTCGCGGCTACTGATTCGTCCGTCTCAGATACAAGATACCAGACGGTCTGCTTCCCAGCAGTGATAAACTGAGGAAGGCCCTGGTTCCTCACAGGCCGCACGCTAGGCCATCCACCAATGGTCAAATTCTACCCATCATACTTCCAGACGCCACGTACGCGCTGCCAGGTAAAGTCATCATCACACGAAAAGTCAAGTTTGATGCGCATTTGGTTTTGGGGTAGATCTAGAGTCTGAAACCAGGCGCTGCAACCCATGTTATCAGTACCCCTGGCATCCAGCAGCTGTTACGCGGGTCGGGTATTGCTTACAGCTTAAGTACGAGTTTCCCGCAAATTCACCTCCGTTCGTAGAGATCGATCTCTAAATCTGGACGTAAGGGTTGCCGATTCTGGAGCGAGTTTTGCGCGGCAATATCCGCTTCGCTAGATGCACTCCCTAGGTAGTTAAGCCCCACTCCCCTCCAACTTAATAGGGACTGGACTAAAATCCCCAAAAAGAATAAAAATAAAAATAAAAAATTAGGAACTTATTCAAACCTGGCCCTTACCACCATATCGCGCAAGAAGGAAACCCTTATCAGGTTCTGGCCATGTAGTGCCAGAACACTACTGTGTACACGGCTCGACTCTGTTTATCCGGCTTACGTTGCCGGTTGGTCAATACGACAGCGGGTTGCTTTCGGCCCGTTTTCAACAAGCGTTGCGGGGCGGCCGGTGCAGAACTACTTCAGCACCGGACATAATTAACATCAATAGTACCTCGATTTCCAGAATATGTAGACTCGCAGCCCGACAGCTTGTCATTACTCAAAGCACCGCAGCCTGTCTAATCTCACTTCCGCGCCCAACTCAAATGAATTATAAAGCAAACATGAGAACTGCAGCGGCCACTTCCCTCCTCTTCCTGGCGGGGCAGTCGCTCAGCGCTACCTCACCCGCCGACTACGTCATCATCGGCGGCGGCACCGCCGGTCTCGTCCTCGCCAACCGCCTCTCCGAAGACGCCTCCGTAACTGTAACCGTTATCGAGTCCGGCGCTGACGAGCGACGCAACCCCAACGTCACCGGCACCGACAAGTTCTCCCAAGCCTTCAACACCCATATCGACTGGAACTACACCACGGTACCCCAGCCGCGCGCAAACAATCGCTCCCTCACACTCCATCAGGGAAAGGCTTGGGGCGGGACAAGCACCATCAATGGCATGACCTACATCCGCGGGGATGCCCTTGATTTCGATCTCTGGCAGAAGCTCGGGAACCCAGCCTGGAACTGGACGGCTTTACTTCCCTACTTCCTAAAGGCGGAGAACTACACCATCCCAACTGCAACACAACTAGCGGCGGGCGCTACGTACCATCGCAAATACCATGGGTTCAACGGACCGTTAAAGGTGGGGTACACTTCTGCGCTGCGCAATGGGTCGTTCGCGCCGCTTATCATGGGGGCTTGGGAGGACATCTTGGGGTTGAGGAAGAACGAGGATCTGAATGGCGGGAATGTGCATGGGTATGGGATGGGGCCGCAGACGTTGGGGGACGGTGTGAGGTGGGATGCCGCGAGGGGTTATTATCACCCTGTGGAAGATAGACAGAATTTGAGGATTGTGAGGGGAACGGCGAGGAGGGTTTTGTGGCGGGAGGAAGGCAGGGGTCGTGGGGCGGGGGGGCTTGAGATTGCGAAAGGGGTGGAGTTTCTAAATGGGGAGGGCGTGTTGGAGAGGATGGAGGCAAGGAGGGAGGTCATCGTC
>Ga0247760_1000587_pt1 | contig 38790 bp, 43 predicted proteins | sample UWRJL171409R4_FD_179936 | JGI IMG/M metagenome (GOLD analysis project Ga0247760, IMG submission 179936) | Plant litter microbial communities from Arlington Agricultural Research Station in Wisconsin, United States - UWRJ-L171-409R-4 | ecosystem: Environmental > Terrestrial > Plant litter >... | reverse complement strand
GAAGATGGGGTGGGGTGTGCCGGAGGGAGAGGGGTGGAAGTTGTAGGTTGCAAGGGCGCGGGTGTCAATGGTGGGCAGCCAGGTGTGCAGGCCGGCGGAGGAGGAGGCCGGTGAGGTGAAGAGGTGGCTGCGGATTTGGAAGATGGAGTCGTCGAGGGGCCCGGCGAAGATCGAGGTTGCGACGCGCCATTCGAGGGCGCCGCTGGCGTGGTCGGGGGTGATGTCCTCGTCGCCAATGTGGCAGCCGCAGGTCTTGCAGAAGAGACGATCCGAGGCGGCGTCAGCGTGGCGGTAGCGAGTGACGGAGGTGGTGAGCGAGGACGGCGCGATGAATTGGGGCGTGATATCGGAGCGGAGGGCGGCGTGGAAGCATGCGAGGGTGCCGTGGACTTGGCGGCAGATGAAGCAGTTGCAGAGGTGGGTTGCGAGGGGGAGCAGAGACACGGGCACCGTGATGGTGAAGTGCACAGATTTGCAGAAGCATTGCGCCGTGAGGGTTTTGGTCTCGGTAGCCATTCTGCCGACTGAGGTGACGCCTTTCAGGCGGTGGTGTCGAGAAAAGCTCCTCAGATGTGGAATGTGAAACCGACGGAAAAGGGACCTGGAGGACCCTAGGTTCTTATCTGCGGTCTGATGTAACCCCGCATCGCTAGTCAGATGGCATGCAGTTGCTCCGAAGGGCGTGGAGAACCCACCCGGGCATGTTGGATGAAACTGACCTCGCCCAAGACATCCATTTTGAACAGCACGCCGACTCAACGTGAAAGGGGTCATGATTCTCGCTTGGAAGGGCAGAGAGGTTATCCGAGGTAGGCATTAAGCGAGTGTGCCAAGGAACTCATGGCACGCGATGTGATCTTCCGTCTAACCTTTTCCCCGTGTGGTCACTGCCTTTTGGGCTTGGGGAGTAACCCCTGAGGACGCGGCCTGGAAACCATGATGCATCTGATTGGGCCGTGCAGGTCGCTGCTTCCAATTGACCAGCAGAGGTGGGGTGCAGCAGATTCCGGAGGTTGGGAGCGGGGCTTTCACTGCCGAATTTCGTCCAACGCCGTTGAACAGCTCCTCATAACGCTCCGGCCCCAATAAAAGGGACGACGCCGGGATGTCAACGTACGAGTATTCTCCCCTCCCCGAAGGCTACACGCGCCTGCTTTAATTCACGCCAAGCCAAGACGACTCCGCTCCTGTCCATTATCGATTGTTGGATTACCCCCTCCTCAACGCAAATAAAGGAACCCACCTCTATGAGGCCTTGTCCTACGTCTGAGACTCATCCGATAAACCTCGTCATGTCTGCACAGACCAAGGCCATGTCGCTGTTACTGAGAATCTCCATACCGCATTGCTACGTCTTCGGGATACCTTCCTTCCTCGAGTCATCTGGATTGACGGCATCTGCATCAGCCAGAATGATATTGGTGAGCGAGGATACCAGGTTGAGATGATGGCCAAGATCTACGCGTACGCCAGCCGTGTGATCGTCTGGCTTGACGACATGCCGGCCGAGGATGGTCAAGTCATTGGCAGCACACATGCTCGAGGCCATCGCAGCCGCCGCGTATGGCAAGCCTGCTTTTGGTGACTATCCCAGGCCCAGCGACAAGTCAACCGAAGTGCTCCCAGTACTCCAGCATCCGTGGTTTCGCCGCGTCTGGGTTCTTCAGGAGGTGGCTGCAGCGCGGCACGTCGTCATTATGTGCCGATCGACAGAGATTGATGGGCACGCATTCTCTATCGGGATCCGGGAGATGAGGCTGGATTCCGTAGACCCGTCTGCGATGAGCAGGGTCCGTTCAGCAGCATTCTTAATCGAGAAGGTCACCACTCGGCCAAAATACGCATCGTCGTCTGCAGAGTCGGAGAGATTCTCCCTTGACATAGCATCCCTAGGCGAGCTGATGGACATGTACTACAACCGCGAGACCTCTGATTCCCGAGATCAGGTATACGCAATACTCGGTATGGCTTCTGGCAGCATCCCAGCGGATCTGATGCCCGACTATAGCGTCTTATGGGAAGAGCTCTTTCATCGCCTGGTCAGGTCCCAGCTTGGTCAGGAGGTCCTCGTCCAGCCATGGGAGGAAAGATATGGTGCTGTTTTAATTAACACAAAGATTCAAGTTCTCGGGTGGGTGTGTTGGGTGACGCGGTGGCCTTCTACCAGCTTTGGATACGGACAACGCGCCAGTATCGAAATCAAGGGAATTGATCAGTCCTCAACAAAGTGGACTGGGTCATGGACTCTCCAAACAGCACATGCTATCCAGAAACAGGATTTGCTCTGTCTCCCGCAAGGGACGCAGAAGCCTATCATAATACGAATCTCTCTAGGACACCATCCTATCATTCTCGCCATCTCGGTTCCTATGCTAAGAATCAACGATGAATTGGAGGAGAACCTCTCGGAGTGGACGAGGACTGGGTGGGCCGCCCTCGTGGAATAAATCAAGGCATACCCATACGCACTGTTGCCGCTGTCGACCATATTCTCGCTATCTATACTGCCCTTGCCTCTTCAAATCCCCTTTCCGGGGAAGAAGACCGTTTCTCAGAAGAGGACTATTGGACAGAGGAGTACTACAACCACCGTAATCGGTTAAACCTGGAAGCTATGACCAACATCGCCCTGCGCCAGGACGAATATGCCATCGCCACCGAGGAGAATACGTTTGAAGCAATAGAGAATCTGAGCAAGGATATCCTCGAAGCTTGGTTTGACCACCGGGGGGACGAAATCCCATGGACAGAACACATGCTGCTCGAAGCGGTAACTTGTCAAAATTCCAGTACCTTCCGGATTGTGGCCCGCCACGCACCAGCCCATGTGATAACTGAAAGAGTGCTGGCAGAGGCGGTTAAAAAACCAGACTTCGCAATCGACGACGTGTCCTTTCTCCTAGATCGTCCTGGAAATCAACCGAGGTTGAAAGAAGTGGTAAATATGGCGAGGACGCACTCAATTTGTTTCTTGGCAGGTCTGGGATTGAGGTTCTCGTCACCGAGGAGGTGATACGGGAGGCAGCTGGAAGAGGGAAAGACGTGCTTTCCACCCTTGTTTCACGACAAAGAGCGGCAACACTTGCCTCGATCAATGAGTCGACGTTTCGGGCGGCAGCGGCAGCTGGGAAAACAGATGTCTTGGACATATTGGTTGATCTGGAGCCTGAAATTACTTCCGAAAAGGCCCTCCAAGAGCTGCACCATATCACAGAGTTCAGAGCCGCGGTGGAATCCAACAACATTCAACTTGCCAACAAGCTTCTCCAGAGCGGTGTGAGCCCCGATCTCAAGGACATGGATGGGGCAACCCCTTTACAGTTTGCCGTTCAAGAGAAGTACGAGGAGATGGTTGCGATCCTGGTCAAACAGTCCGGGGTGGATGTCAACTCACAGGATAATTATGAGTCTTGTCCGCTCCTCAAAGCTGTTGTTGAGGATGGGTCCGTAAGAGTTGTTTCTTCGCTGGTGGAGGCTGGCGCGGGCCTACAACCTGTTGTGCGGTTCACGAAGACTGACCGAGGGATTGGCTCTTGTATGATCGGGATGAGTTCCCTGTCCTGATCCGTGAGTTATTTGAATTGAAGGGAGCGCCTTTGGTCCCATGATTCTTGAAGGTGTGCAAATGAAATTTGATTTAAACCAACACGTGCCACCGTGAACATAATCTAAGCAACACACAGTCAAGCGTAGCTAACTACTCTTTAAAAGCCGTTGCCGAATTCTAGAATAAGTACCTGGCTTCGATAGGAACACTGGGAGATAGAGTAGGAGCCGCCATGAGGTTATGCGCATGACTGATGTCATTTCCTCGAGTTCGGATGACACACACACACACACACACATATATATATATATATATATATAGGTACATGTATAAATACCTCTTCTCATGGTGATGTCACGTCCTGTCAACTGACTAGAAGACCGCGAGAGACTGGGACAAACTTGATCTGGTTAGAAGAATGAAACTGTTTCAGCACAGCGTCAAAGTTGCATGCGCTTGTTTGGAAAGCGTCTGAGTACCTTACGAAAACTGTTGGCAAGCATGAATTGACGTCGGCTTAAATACAGTGAGGTAAACCTGCATAAATTATCTGTTATCTACGTAGAGAAGTTGGGAATCCTACTGACCCTGTTTAGGTCCGGGGTCGCGATGGGCGATATTCCTCAAACCAGCCCCTGGCAGTCTCATATGAGCAACCAACAAGCCTCCCGCACAGCGACCTCTCGTTGAATGAGCTACCTCGGCAGTTGAAGCTCTCGTTTCTAGGCCAATGGGTTCATCTACTAAAGGATAAAACCTCTGACGTGATGAAATACCTAAGTACTGGTATCTCTGAAAATCGCCCTGTTCACTGCTTTCCTCTCCTCCATTCATTTCCCTTTGTCTTCGTGCACAGTGAGCACGATTACGATTTCTGACCCTCTACTTCTCACAGCGGCACCACCAACAGCGTCTAAAAACAAGGTACCGAAGGGTTCTAACGACAACTGGCTCCTTATGCTTTGCGACTTTACCCCCACCGAAGATAGCGATATCACACCCAACGATGACCTCCAAATTGGACCGAGTCACAGAGAACTCGGTCCTGCAGCTAAACAAAGCATACCGGCGGTACCGCGTCAGCAGTCAAACACCCGAGGGCATTATCGTGTTTCCGGCAACAGGCTCGACGGGAGAACGGCCTTGTGAATCTTCCGTGTCCGGCACCCAAGTCTCGCGTCCCTGGTGAGCTCTGAAATTTTGTGATTTATTTCTTTCAACAAACGGATTCCACTGTTCTGTTGCGAATCCTTTCGCCCCTCCTTGAAAACAGAGGCGAGAATTGAGATACGGTGCATTGCTATCATATGAGCCGGTATAAACCTGTGTTTTGGGAGATATTCAACCCGGATCGGCGGGTATAGCGGCGAGGTTGGTTCGCATCAGGTGCAGAGTCAAGCAGTTCTGGAATACCTTCCGGGCTCGGTGGCTAATTGAGAGGCATATCTTCCCAATCCGGAAACACCCAGCCAAACAGATTTTTCAAATCGCCCATTTGGGCATCTGCCTCCTGCATTGTGTCGTCCGTTGGATACTCTAAGTGCTCGAGGGCTTCCGATAGCTCGTAGTTTGAGCCAGCGATGTCCCCAACATTCTTGGAATAACTGCTGGGTTGTTGCCCGAAGGAGTTCTATTTACTCATTAGTCTTGCTCCAAGTCTCGCTTACAGTCCCAACACCACTTACATGACTCCCATCTCTCCACGCTCCTGTAAGCTGCAGTCTTGTCTTGCCAAAGTCGTTCGGTGCCGGGGGAGGCGTTGCGTTTTGCGAAGATGGAACGGATTCGTCGGTGGATGGTGTGTGGTCCTCGGCAAACTCAGAGCCAGATCTGTCACCCCTGAACTTGTTTACGTATCGTTGAGCAATTCCTGCGAACTCAGAGATTGTGTTTCCGGGCAGCATCCCGTGAGACACGGAATCTAGGTGTCTGAAGTGTTTCCCAGCCACGTCAAGAAGCACAAGATTATCTTCCGTATCTGAGTGGGTAGGGTTGTGGATGACAAAATCAAAAAGAATGAAGAGTGCGGCGAGGGGCATAATGCCACAAATGCTGTAGCATGTAGAAGTTAGTCTGTTTCTTTCTCGCTCTGTAAGGTATCGGGCATAATTGATGCTTACCCAATGCTTACAAACGCGCGAGCATCAATATATATCGTTAGCTCAATAATGGTGCGGGCCGATTGCATAAGTCTGTGTCTGGTCTCTTCAATACTTGGGGTGCCCTGGTCGACTTGGATAGTTAACCTGTCGAGAGCAATCAAAATATTGTAGTAGTTATACTGGGTTTGAAGAAAGACCAGCTTTCTACTAGGACTCGCATCCACTTCGAGCTGGATGGGTTCTTCCGGTCTAAATTCCAAGGGGATGTCTTGTCTCCAATCTTCCAGAAGGCGTCGTATCGAATGGAGTGACGCCCTGGATGATTCTTTGGATTTCAAGGAGGCACTGACTGAGAAGAGGGAGGAATAGGCTCTCGATGAGATCCTCCCAAGCCGTATGGCCGAAAGATACCAATTGTAACCGCCGAACCAGGATTCCGGGACAAGAGGGATCATGCAGCCGATATCTTCGTCCGCCAGGAGCTGCAACATGCGAAAATCGATTCAGCAACACAGACATTGGTGCAGGCACAGCGGAACATACCGAACTCATAGACTCGGCGAAGCTAGTCATTTTCTCGAGATAATAAACAACCCAGAATGTTTTGAGATTACCCAGCTGGGTATTTGCCGTCTGGTGGAACTGGAGTGTATGTGCCATCCTTGCAGCCTCGGATATAATGGTGAGATCAAGTTGTGTGCACGATGGGTTGAGGGAGAAGACAGACTGGACGCGGGTCAGTACTTTCACGGAAGAATCGGAGCCGTATGCTCACCATCGCTGTCAACGCCTGTTCGAGTTTTTTTCAGTAAACACCCGGCAGCGGGGTCCTCGAGGCAACGTACCTGTAGACTGACGATGGAGTATGGCGGCGCAAGTAACTGGGGAATTAAGTCAAGAGAGACCTGGAATAAGCCCCACGTATGGCCTGATCCAGGCACAAAACTTCCTCCATGAAAGTACTGACTACCCAAAGCCAGCACTGTGTGGTAGAGGGCGGAGAAGACCGAGTTCTTCCTGAGGTAGTCTTCTATGTCGGGCCTCGAAGCTTTGCTACAAAACTCTTCCTTGTCGAGGAACGGGTAGACAGGGTGGATGTGCTCGAAATATGCTGCAACAATTCAGCTCAACGTTTCGGAAGACAATATTTGGTGGCGGCTTACCTTGCACGAAGGATTCCGCTATTTGAGGCTGCACTTTCTCTGGCGTTTGTGGGTTGCGGAACGTGATGCTGGCGGACGAAGTACTGAAGGCTTCGCTGCTGACCATTGGTTTCTGTACCAGAAATTCCAATCTATCAACAAGCTCCATCAAACACCCGGTGCCAAGCCTTTCGGCCAGTGATGCCACTCGTTGGTTGCTGAAGAAGGCCATGGCGCAGGTTTTGACTGGCGATTGTCAGGCAAAAACACAGGCTTGTGAGGAAGTGGGCAGTTGGCTTACCCCTGTTATCCGGCACCTTGAACATTTTGTCCTCCTCGAACAGCACAACTTCCTGGGGCCCGCGCTGCAGCAGGCGGTCAATGTACAGCTCGTCATCGCTTGTTTGGGGCTGGTTAGCAGTGAGAAGCCTAGGCGGGATGGCGGGTATTCGTTTGCGACGGAAAATGCTATAGTTGCAGGACTCGTTCCGGTTCTGCGGCGGTATCTCGTTAGGGGCGGGGTCATCACATTCGGCGGCGGGACCAACTCACGGCGCAGTTGACGCAGGTGATGGGCAATTCCATCGGTCGCGTCTGCGGCTTCGGCGGCGGCACTCGAAGGTGTCAATACGTCCGATCAAATCCATCAAATCACGCGAGCGGGAAGTGGGTGATGTACCGATGCATCGAACCTTCCTCTGCCTGCATTGGTCGCAGGTCTTGTTGATCTTGATCACCTTTCCCTGAGACTGCATCGTGAGCTGTGCCGCGCTCATTCAACAGGTGCTTGGCTGCCACGAAACGCGATGAATTGGCGTAGCGGGGCATTTGGCGTTTTATGTCAACGTCAACCGCTTGATCCGGAGAGTGCTGCCTAGCGGCCAAGCCTTCGTTGTGGGGCTAACGCACAGTTTCGTGGAATCACTTGCCGCGGTCACTGGCAGTTGCGGTGTGCGCTCTGAAGGGAAGGCGCAGAGAAGCTTTTGGGGGCCATGGAGAGCCTACTGCGGATTTAATGTCCTGCCATTCTTCCTGTCACACCCGGAACCAGGCCATTGGGCGCCCACAGCAGGCCTTGACCGAAACCCTCTCTTAGGTAGAAACCTGAACGCTAAGGCGGGGTTGCCCAGCGCTGTTATGTCGTAGCCCGAGCCAGCCAAGGCTCAGCTGAGGAATCAATGGGAGAGATGCAGGGAGATGCAACTGTTATCTTTATTGAATACCTACCTTATGTATCAAGAAGAGCGCCCAAACCACGCCGCATAACGTTACGCCTCGGACTTCACTTCCCGTGCCAAGAGCCGAAGACCGAGCAGCGGGGTCATTTCCCCAACGAGCAGGGGCATTTGCGCTAAGCCCTAGCACCCGGCTTCCGGAACTTTTGGCCCAGCCCACGCTTCCGGAGCATCGACGGGAGCGGGATGATGAGCTCAACATGAACTCCTTGTGTTCCCAAGGGCGTAAATTGGCGCACATGCAGTCATGTTCTCTTCGGGCATGAAAAAAGCTGTACTGCGTGTATTCAGGTTACCACCTACCCATCTAATCTCAATTTGAGGATGCATCTGGGCACCGGCTGTTGCCGCTACCAACCATATTCTCCCTCCCTGCCTTCAAGTTGGTGCTTGTACCTAACGGACAACTGACCTCTCCTTGGCAGAATTCTCAGCTACCCGCCCCATCCCCTCTATTACCCACCTTAAGACCGTGCATGCTGCCGGCTCTGCTTCGCATTTCAACCTCCCTGCTTGAGCACCACCGACTCCCGTCCCGGGCTTAGCTAAATCAGCCGGGAACTTAATTCGTCCAGGAAGACGGAATCACCTCGCCTCAACCTGCTTTCGCCCATACACAACCGTGCTACCACAAAGTCAGCTTACATCCAACAAATCCAGAAAAAAAGGGGCATAAACCTCCAATACCACCCCTTATATGACATCTTCCTCGACTCCTTGCGCATCTTCGCGATAAACACCTCCGCCTCGGCCGCCTCCCAGCCATGAATCTGCGTCAGCATAAACGTCCCAGACCCATCAAGACTTTGGTCCAGCCCAAGCTGCCCCAAATACCCCATCTGCTTCTGATGCGGGTTCGCCAGCCATCCATGCAGGGGGACCTTGATCCTGCGCTCGACGACGTCGACGAAGCCGACTTTGAGCATCAGATCGCGCATGAAGTGGTCGTTGGCGACGGCAAAGGAACGGCCGATTTTATCGCCCGCGGAGCAGAAGAGTTCTGCCTACTGGTTGAAGACGTGGTCGGTCGTGCTGGTCTTCTTGTACGGCCGGCCGTGGAGCTTGCGGTAGGCGTACACGCTCTCTGTCAGCGAGGCGGTCACGACTCGAGACTACCGGTGTCGGCGTCGTCTTCGTCGACGTCATCCCGCGCGAGGAGAGCCGCCTGCAGATCGGCGGACCCGGAGGCGTGGCCAACTGCGGGGGTATTCTCGGCTGGTGCCGAAGCTGGGGTTGGATCCGTTGCCATTGCTACACTGCAGCTCATGGGACACGCTGGAGAGACGGTGTTGAGACTCGAAAAGGTTGGCGCAGGGAACTCGCGGGGCAAGTCGGGCTTTTTAATTGCAGCATCCCTTCGCTGCTGTCGCCGAATTGGGAATGGTATGTGAGTTGGCATCCGTGGACCGTTCCCGATGGGCGGCCAAGACGACAGCGCCGTTGATGATGGCCTTTCCGCCGCTGTGGTAGATCACATGGAGCTCGAGATGCTTGCAACCAACCAGGAACGCAGCAAGCAGCTCACGAATTATGTGTTGGTGGCGATGGGCTCAAGATTTGGAAATAATCGGGGGGTTTTGAGCTTGGGGAGACACAGGTATTCCCAATCAGTGGCGAGGGAATTGGGCGAGACCATTTTGAGATTCATCGTAGTGACTACAGGTACCTCGGTAGCTCTTGATGTTGACGGCCGAGGACCCGAAGCATGTTTGGCAATCTTTGGCGGAATTCGATGTCTTTCTGCTAAGTTATATACATGTATATACTTGCTCAGTTGCGGAGACATTCCAAGTTGGAGAGCATACTAGGTAATATACCGACTGGCAGATGACTCTGAACTCCAGTGCGAGCTGGCTCGGCTGAGAACTGTCATACACGTTTCCATATCAGTGCCAATTGAAGAGGATTCCTTCAAGGATCTTGTTAGACCCCGCTTTCTTATTCCACCACTAGGGTCGCTTGGTTGATCAGAGTGCAAATTCAGATGGTTGAACAGCCAGCAAAGGACCTCTTGGTCTCCATCTGATGAAACATTGATGATATCGACTCAAGAAAGGATTGTGCACCGATTTATTCGGCGCCTTCGCCAAGACACCAACCGCTCAGGGCCCCGTCCTTGCTCTAATTTGGATGGTAAATCCATTGTGTTCCTCAGCTAGATGCCTTGCCAGTGGTAAATTCAAGGATCTAAGGCCAACAGCATATCTATGGTCATGGTGTAAGCCAGAAAAGTCTCGTTCTTGGTTTCGAAGAAAAGTTGATGCTTACAGTTTCCCGGGCTCCCATCTTGAGTGCTGGCTTTGCCCTCGGTTCAAGCGTGTGTTGTCGATGAAATTTTCTTGGTAAAGTATCACGACTCAGGCTTCTTCTCTGGCATGAACTCAAGAATGACTAACACCGTTCTGCTGTGCCGCTTTTCAGGGGGCGCCAAGCTTTGGACCCCGCATTTCGAGGTTGCCTTCCAATGTTGATCCTTCATCCTCCCAATCTTGAACGGACCATGCGTTTCCTTCCAACGACTTTCCATCATCTAGACACATATCACTCCCGACAAGTCCACCGGCCTCACGAAAATGGCAGCCGACAACACGCACGTCACCGGCAACATAGCTCACGTAGCCGGCCTGAGCCACGATGTCTGGTATCTTGTCTTCCAACATGTCAATGACAGAAATGAGCTCTTCAGCCTCTCTCAAGTATGCAAAGGGCTCTACCCCTTGGCTACCCGGTCTCTATACAAATTAGTTGTACTGGGCCCTAATCTCTACAACTACTGGGAAGAGCCAACGAAGCCCGAGTCGAGGACTTGGGTCCACGCCCTCAACATGGTCCGCCGGCTGGCTGCTACCCCGAACCCGGACCAGACGCGTGCCGTGCGTGAGATCGAGGTTAAGCATTTTCAAAACTACTACGACGACGAGCCTGAGGCGGAGGAAGGGGAGGAACAGCCAGAGGCGGTCGGTGACGTCCGCCCGATGTTTAAGCAGGCACTGCCGGGTTTTGTGATGGTGTTGCCGAACTTGCGAAAAGTACGACTTTCCGGTTCAACCCCGAAATTCAACGCCTTGATTCGCGCCTTGCACGAGCACCCCAACAAACCGGAAATCGAGCTCCTCGACGAGGACGGATTACGTCGCGTGTCAGGCCCCCTGCCGGGCATCGTCACTCTCCGAGCCAACGTGAACCCGTTTCGGGACACAGTAGAAAAGCCCAACACAGTCATTCCAGACATCCAAAAGCTCCTCTTCGCCTGTACGAACCTGAAGTTCTTCGCCCTCTCGATGAGCGGTAACTACGGCGGCTGCATGGGTCCACGCATCCACCACAGGCAGACCTACAACTTCGAGTTTACGTCAGACGACGACACACCCTTCCCACCCCTCGAGTCCCTTTCGATAGAGGGGTACGAAATCGAGCCCGACAACGAGTGGCCCCACTGGCGCGACAGGCTTGACTGGGCCCGACTTGAGACTCTCAGTCTGGGCCCGGACCCGCGGAGCCGTGGCGGGACCATGTGCGCTGGGATACTCGGGCTTGCCAAGGGCCATGCTACCGCGCTTCGAAGTCTGACGGTCAAGGAATGGGCGAGCGAGCGCGAGAAGTGTCTGCCGCTGGAGGATTTCCTCATGTCATTTGACACGCTGGAAGAGCTCACGATAAAGCAGCCTTCTGTGCCGGTCTCAGCACTGATAAGTCACTCGAAGCTGAAACGGCTGTGTCTACACTGCATCGAAGTGCGAAGGCCAGAGGGAACTCACCGCCCCACGCTGGATGCAGCGGATCTGAACTTGCTGGACGCGAGTTGCCCGGACCTGGAAACGCTGGAGATTGACATTGCCCGGGGTGCGTCGAAAGAATGGCCAGAATCCGTCATCAAACCCCTGGCAACCTCATTCCGCAATCTGCGCCGTCTAACCCTCCACTGCGAGGTTGGCATCGAGTTCGACTACAAGGTGCATCAGGAGGAGCCTTTCTTGCCTCTGCTGGATGAAACTCTCGCTGAAGCGTTCGCCAAGCCCTTCTTTGTCCTGCGGGGCGCCTCGAAGTTGGAGAAGCTCACGCTCATGACGGGCGAGGATCTGCGCCGGTTTCCGCAGTGGCCGCCTGCTTATAAGGAGAAAGAGCGGAGCTGGTCGGCCGTGTTGGATATCTGGCCGCCAAGGGAAGACGGGCAGGTAGCGGTTAAAGAGAGACTGGAGGAGTGAATCAATATGGCTCGGGGGAAGATGTGCGGATATGAGGAGGTGGACTGAGTGCAGATACCTATTCTCAAGCTACATATGGTATAAAGGTGTCAAATAAGATGTTCATGACTTCAACGGCATGGTAGTGCGCTGCTCATTTTTAAGATTCGCCACCCCCCAAATGGTAAAGAAATACCTCTTCCGATCCTACTTCTTCAGTCTCAACTATTGGTGTTCGCTTTGCTAGTTCAATCACAACCTCAATAGATGAGCGAACAAAGGGGCCTCGAGGAAGCGTGCAGTCGACTTTCATGTGTGTGTTGAGGACGACTATTGCGTCATCGGCTAGCCTCATTGAATACCTATCTGATTCAAGTTCGGGAATCGACATTGGCCACTTGATGGTACCTTGCCCTCGAAAAATAGTATCATGGGCGCGCAAAACCGAGCTATCCCGCCAGAAGGTGTCATCCATAAACGCCTTAACGGAGCTGTCGAACGAGAGAAGCCGACATGAAAGGCCGTAGCAGGGTCCCCGATGAACGAGTGTCGCGATTCCAAAGATATGCTCAGAATCAACACCCTTCCATCTGACAACGAGCACAGCGAGTCCGGACACGAGGCTCGAGATGTCTCCAAAGTTGGCACGCCCATGGGAATGCACACTCTGGTCGAACGTGAGAACGTTGGTTGCTGCCCCGGGTGGGATGTGACTACCGTGCGTGCTGCACGGATCATGAGACCTTTGTTCTGTACTTCGCACGGTGATGGATCCCGGGCACGAGTCGCTGAGGTAGATGGACAAGACTCCGCCCACATCCCAATCCTCGTTCATCTGTGAAAGAAACTCCTGATGGTCGTCATATCTCGGGGAGGGGTCGTAGTTCAGGGACAGGTATAGCTCCATGGTCTTGAAGTTCTTCCACACATCCAAGGTGTACAGTTCGGCTGACATGTTTGTTCTCTGATACACAGCACTCGATCCCATGGCCTCAATCTCCATGCAGAGCAAGAGGCTCTGATCCGGCGAACCTTTGAGATAGAGGCAAGACGTCCAGGCTAGAAGCCTATGCTCTTGTTTCCAGACAAAGAGGGTGGCTTTAAGGCCTCGGCTGGTGATGACCGGCGGCGGCGGCATGGTCTCGGGCGTCATGCCTAGAACCGAGTAGAAGGGGACTATGGTATCGGGATGCCCATGAAACCGCCTCCCGATGGACAGCGAAACCATTCTTGAGACATCGAGAGGTTCATTCTCGAGAAGGGGATGCTCCAAGCTTACTATCTGGCCAAGTTCGGGTCCATGGACACTGTAGCGAAAGGAACGGGAATTCGGGCTTAGGATGCTAGTGTTGTTGTCATAAATCCCCACCTTAACAACTTCCTTTTCGACGTGGTAGACCGGAGGTGTCACTCCCTCCTCGAGTGTAAGCAGCCAGGCAAGGATGGTGTAATCTTCGTCCTGCTTCAGGATCTCTTGCTGGAGGCGCTGAAACGCTCGACGGCCCTCGCCATAAAGGAGAGGCATGCTGACATCGAAAAAGCCCAGCAAGCAATAGGCCTCATCCTCGGGCCTTGTGGTTTCCCGCCAGGAAGCCCACGACATCCTCTCAGCGACAGATCTGGTCTGGGGCTTTTCTGTACCATCCAGCACATTCACATAGATGTTCGTGATGGCGGAGATTTCTCTTTCCAAGCTTCGTTTCGTTCCAAAGCGTGACCAGTGCTTGTCGAAGAATCGGACATCTTGAGGGGCAATAAGCTCCTGCAAGGTCCAACCTCTCTTAAACCACTCTGATGCTCGAAATTCGCTGAGTGTCGAGTCAAAGTCGAACGGCAGATAAGTGACGTCGAAGAGATACACGTAGCATAGGGCTGCCCTCTGGTACCACCGATACATGGAGTTGATGGCCTCGGAAAGCTCGGCGCTCGAGCTCTTGTCGATACAGCAGGTGTCAATCCAGACCCAGTCGAGACCATTTCTGTAAGCCTGCTCGCAACATCCCTTGACTTTGTCGTAGCCTTTCTTCTTTTGGATGCTCGGATCCGCCGAGGTGATGTCCTGGAGGCTGATCTCCTCGTCTCCCCACCGGTGTGAGAGAATTGCGTATTTGAGCTGGAAAGACTCCTTAAACTCTTTGAGCTGAAGTGTCTTGGAGTTGAGGAGGCGCATGTTGTCTTTGGTCTTGCTGCGTTGAGCGCGGGGCGGAGGGGCTGGTCAGAACCTGGAGATGAGGTTTTCAGGTGCAGAAAATCTGCGCAATGATCAGGGTTCAAGGGAAGTTGCGACAAACACCCTAGCTCTGCACGTGACAATAGGGGGATTTTGTCGTGCGACACGACAGGCAGCGGCCGCTGCGACCAGTTGGAGGGGCATCGGGCCCCGTTGTCTTGGCACTTCACTCGGACCTGCCCGGCCAGCATGCCAGGCTCAAACTCAGCCACACCCAATCATGCGATCTATCGGAGACATCACAACTTCGCGTAGGGTGATGCGATTCATGGACACAATCACGAGAACGCTGTCATATATATGTTGCATGATGGCTTCAGGCTGCCTATATTTGATCACATGGGATAAACAATAACAAGACCCTGACCAGAAACCCTTTTCTTTTGGCCCGAGCCTTCGCAGAAACCCCGATTCCACGACCCCATCCATCCATCCCTCTATTTCGCCCTCCCCTCCATCCACCCCTCCATCTCACCCATCCAGAGGGCCCATCACTACCCCCGATGGAAGGACAGAGACCGGCTGGATGGACGTGCGGGGCATCCAGGCAGGCAGGCAGGCACAAGTCTCATCGGCCCCGCCTAGCTAGACATCCCTTGACGAATGTTTCGTCCATCCAACCGTCTCATCCATCCATCCCTCCATCTCCCCCCACACAAACCCAGAGCATGAGAGGGACGCATGAACCTGACCCACCACCTCCGCCGTGGGACGGGGCCAGGACGCAGGGCCTTGCATAGGCGCGTTGGCAGTCGGACAGGACAGGACAGAAGAAAGACTGAGTCCGTCCCGTCCGCGCTGCCTGCTAGCCGCCGCTGCGCCCCAGCCCCGGTGTTGGCTTTGGACGCAGTTTATTGTCGTGCCCGTGAGTTGGGGCCGGGGCCGCGACCTTGTATCAGACTGCTGCTTCGGCGGCAGACCCCTCTGGGCAGACTGGAAAAGAACAAATTAGTTTCAGATCCAAATGGGATTTCACGAGGACTGTGCCATACCTTTGCCTGAGATCGAGGGCGACAAGTAAGGCTGGACGGGCTTTTGGCCCTCCTACCAAGAGCCGGCTTAGAGTTTCTAAGCTCATAGCGTGCCAATCTTCGGATGCCGGCCGCGAAAAGCTGAGAAAGAAGTCAGTGATTGGTCGCTGATATCGGGATGAATGATATTTCCGAATCGCGAATGAAGAGCCAATGCGATGCGAAGATGAGGAGATGAAAGTGGTCAGAGGGGAAAGAAGGGAGCAGAGCTCAAAGAGCAGGACCACAAAAGACACCGGCCGGCGATGCTTGCAAAAGAGAGCCATATACCTTGCTGCTGAAAAACAGGTTTTCCTCTTTGTCGCTGCGTGAGCAGGCGTCTTTGCTTGAGCAGCATTGTTGAACACCAGGGTCGTTAGAATTAGAGCGAAGAAAGTAATGACATTGAGATTGGTTGTGAATGTTTGTCGGCAAGTGGTAGCGAGATCTGGATGATCTTGCGGGGGAGATGAAAGGGCAGTGAAGGATGAGTGCGGGGAGAAAACACGATGCGGTCGCAACTTACTCTCCGATCAGACTGCCAGAAACTCGGCTCGCTGCCGGTTTCAGCTTTTGACTCTCGAGAAGAGAAGCTAAGCTCTCAGGCTTTGTGGTGTGCCATGATTGCGAGGAGATGAAGGTAAGGAGGAGTTGTGATGGGTGTGAAGTTGAGAAATTTTGTGGATGAACTTCGGCGAGAAATGTAAAAGGAATCAAAACAAAGCTGATCGCGGGGTATTATATTGTTGTGCGCGGGCCCGTGCGCCCACACCGAACCCTATCATGCCGGTCAAACACCTAAATAGTAAAAATGGCGGTCAATAGGTCTGTCGTTCAGATCCAGAACGCATTGTTGTGATTCGGAATTGTAAATACTGCCGTGGTTCCCACACGCACGACTTTGAACGTGCAGTAGGCTTGCCTTTGTGAGCATCAATGGTTTGGCGTCATCAAAATGAATGGAGTTGAATAGCGTAAGCCTTCCCGGTTCCTGTTTTCAAGCGCTTATATTCCTCACCCCTCCCCCCCCCCACTTGCTTTTCATGCTGTACTCTGACTGTCAATAATATGTAGATAGGCCATACTTGGCAGTTGTAGTGATGCAATTTCCCAGCTGTTACCTTCTATTTTCCAACAGAAACCCCACAAAAGAGTTGAAATATGCACCCTTCCTCCTGTTGCCTTTCCGCTTCCATCAATCTCTACAGGATGACACAAAACCCCCGGTTCAAATCTTTGACTATTTTCTTCCCTGCCTGAGTCCTCCGCACACCACTGGGAGTCGCTCCCAACCGCTCCACCTCAGTAGCCAACTGTAGTAGCTCCGTGTTTCTCTTGCGAATCTTGCCAGTGGGTGACAGCTCGTCTGCAAAGTGCTTTAGAACTCCCTTAGCAGTCCCGACATCATCACTGTCAAACATGAAGAACCCGGTTTTTCCGTCAGTCAGGCCTCCAATGATTCCCCTCAGTTCATTATTCAGTCTCTCAAATCTGGGGTACTGGTCCTTTTTAATCTTGTTCCACATTGTGGTAACAAAGGCCGTCTGGTAGAAAAAGGGAGCGCCGCATATCTTCCGGAAGATCTCGATATTTGCCCGTGCGGATCCTGTGAGCCTGGGGTTTGTGACGCGGTGGAAGTAAATGACGCCATGGACCTGAGTTCCATTCTGTAGCTGCTCGGCGATCTTGTTGAGAACAGCCAGATTCCCAGCCGGAGCATCGTCGAAACCAGGTGTGTCAATGATCTGAAACTCTTGGCCAAAGATTGTGGTTCTGTATCCCTTGCACGCGATAGTGCCTTAGACAGGTTAGCGACGACAGCCGTCATTTATTTAGGAGGCATGCCACGTACTACCACGATCCGCCTCGCCATCACTCGGCTCGGCTACACACTTAGCAAAGGTTGTCTTGCCGGACCTAGTAGGTCCAAGTAAGAGAAGAACGATATCTGGCGCCGAGTCCATGATAGCTGAGAGGGAGCGACAGATAAATTCGCTGTTTGGTGACAAGCTGGGGGGCGGGGGATTTGGACCATACCATGGGCCATTCAGGGACCACAAGTGAGTTTCTGGATGGAAGGGTCGTGTGCCCGATTTGTATTCGTGCCCGACAAGGATCGCGAGGGCCGGATCGCGATAATTACCCCCTCGTGCCACTGCCTCATTGGCAGCAGCCCCACCACCGCGATGCGCCATTGGGTCATGCTCGCCTCGTGGCCAGCGCGTTGCACCTTTCAAAGTGTCGGTTTTGCGTTGTGGTACGTGGCCCAATTCTGCCCAACACTGCAGTGATGCCACCCACCCGCTCCCGACTATTGTGGCTCCATGGAGAGCAAAAACCGGCCCCTTGTCCCAAACACGACATAAAACCCACCCGACATGCGTCGCTCCTTCGATCGGAACCCCACGTATTTTGCCAGCACGACAAAGCAACACCAACGAGCAGCTTCCGAGTAGCGCCAAAGCGCTGCCATTAACCCTGTTTTCTGTCCCACCGTTTTTATTTTTTATCGTTCCAAATCAGCGCAGGCGCCGTGATTCCCGGCTCCTCCTGGAGCAACTCGGAGGGGATGGCGCCGCTATCAAAGCGTCGCCCAATCATGGTGGTGCTGGTGGGCGTGACAGGGGCGGGCAAGACGACATTCACATCCGTGGCTTCGGGTCGCCAAGACCTCGGGATTGGAGATGGCCTGGACCCCTGCACCCAGGACCCTCAGGCAGTCCGCCTCACAGTGGACGGCCGTCCCGTCATTTTAATCGACACACCCGGGTTCGACGACAGGGACCGGAGCGACATGGAGATTCTCGAAGACATTGGCAAATGGCTGTCGAGGCAAGGTTTCACCAAGCACCTCGACGGTCTCATCCTCCTCCACCCCATCACCCAAGACTTCGACAGCAATTTGGAGAAGAGACGCACGCGACTCCTTGAGAAGATCCTAGGGAAGGATGCCTATAAGCGAGTCGTCGTCGCCACCACCATGTGGGGTAGCCTCGCCAACGAGGATGAGGTGGGATCTGACATCCGTCGTAGATGGGAAAAGGGCGTCTGGTACGACTTTTACCAAGGGGGCGCTGCCCTCACAAAACACTTCAACAACATAGAGTCCGCACACAGGATCATCAAAACCATTATCGATAGATCCGACGAGGCAAAAGGGGCCGGCGTTCTTCTGCAGGACGAGTTGGCGAGAAAAGGTGCGCGATTCACTGACACCTCCCTCGGCCGGGAACTCAAGTCGATTTTGGAGGACGACATTCGCCTCATCGAGAATCAGCTTCTATTGCACAGGCGTGACCGCCCTCCGGAGTCATATGAGAATAGCCAGAGCGCCCTGGAACGGTGGAAGTGGTTCCAATGGGAGGAGGAGTACAATGACTTGACAAAAAATCTCGAGCTGCGGCAAATGCAGCTGCAGAGGTTGAACGGCTTCATTGTAAGTAAAACGATCATAAGTCTCATTCATTCTGCTCGTAGATATCAATGCTAACTTCCCCCTCAAGTTCAAGGTTATTCAGCTATGGTCTAGGCTGTTCAGATAGCTCGGAAGGGCACCACGCATTATGCATTCATGCAAATTGCCACTGAGGTGTACACCAGCAGGATGGATCAGATCAGCGTCGCATTGTACCTAGCCCTGCCCACTACCATCCCTGATTTGTTTCAGTGAAGCCGACGTATATCTTCTAGCCCGGTTCGTTTACGAATACGCATGGAGGCTCCCTCCTCGTACGGTGACCCACCCCTTCCCTCTGCAGGCATCCCCCCACGCCCCAAAGATCAAACCCCATAACCCCAGCACAGAACGTAACAGCCGTAGTTAGTTTCACAGCACTTGGCCGCGCGCGCCGTACTACCCTCCCTCTACTCAGGCATTAGCATGAATAAATCTGAGCGGTAGTATCTGAGGCGGAAAAACGTCGACGCCCTCATAGTCAACCAGATGGGCACTAAAGTCACGGTCTGCACGTAGAATCCCGTGGATTATGTCCCGCGAGCTGCCCACGAGTCCGTCGCAGGTCTGGTGTGGCGTGGCTTCCATCCAGAAGGCGTAGATGATGGGGGAGAGGAAACTGAGTGTATGATACGAGCTACTAGCGTGTAGTAACGCCTAAGTGAGAGTGAGACTAACATAACTACATACGGTGGGATGTGAAGGGACGGCTAATGCGACGTCTGAGTGAAATGAAGGATTAGCAGGGACCAACCAAGCATCCTGACGACAACCTGTCTCGTCCCATTTCGTTCCCTTGCGTCATTCCGCAGGGGGAAAATCGAGAGGTCAAGCCCGAATAGTCCCGAGTCTGAAAGAGATACAGCCCCAAGGCCCGAGGGAGCAGCCATTGACCATGAATTTCCATCCTCGCTAAGAATACATAAACCAATCCATTTCTCTACCCCACGCCAACTCGTTCTAATTATTTGCCCATTTTCCTCTCTCTATCCACTACCTTCTCCAGCCATTCCTTACCGTCCTCTATCTTAAGAACCCTTTAAATGATCTCCTCTTATGCTAGGTGTTTCATTTTAAAATCTAAACTATACTAAACGCTATATAAATCGTATTTAAAAAGGATTATTCGGAACAAATTATTTAACTTAACATCGTTAAGCTTATTAACTTTAAGTTAATTAATTAATGTTATAATATTAATTAAAGTATTAAAGGGTTCAAAGTCTCTTTTTAATAAACTTAACCGGAGCTAGGATAACTTTATAGTGTTACAAGATAAGAGCCTTTATTATTATATTCAATTAAATTATTTTAAAGTAATGGTTTCTTCTTTTAACAAGCGGTACTCTTCCTTCTTTTTATCCTTCTCAGTCAGCTTATTTCACCAGCCTAAACCTTCTTTTCACCGGCGTGGCGGTATAACTCTAAACGGCGTGTCGGCATAACATGTATGTAAACCCTTAAAGAAATTTCTCCTAACGTCGGATGTGACGTTAAAGTTTTTCTTAACCGAATTGTTACATGAATTTCCCAAGCTTCTTCGGATGCTCGCATGCCCTCGAGGCAGATTACTATGAGAAGATACGCCTGTACTGTTGTATGTTAGTTACATATTCCGAATAGAGTGAGCAAAAGGGGTTGGGGCAACTCACCGAGCCCAAGAGACGCTGGTTTTTCCATGTACGGCGACATAAGCATAACGGCTCTCCCAAAATACATACGAACTTCGAGTCGGATTTTCGCTCGCCGGGTCGTGAAGTGGGTATGAAGACACTGCTAGCGAGAGCGAATATCATATTGAGTATGGAAAACCACAGCCGTAAGCTGGACGCGGGTGGCTCTTTTCTTTCGTGTGACGCGAACTTCGCGTACCTGGCCCGATACAAATCCTCATGGAGATAGGGGAACATGGGGCCGACGGTAGGGAAATACTTCTGAAAGAGAGTTTCTGCTTCATCCCGCGATGGGAGAGCAAAGGGATCGATTTATCCTGCACCAGCCTGCTGGGTGGTAGCGGCTTAGCCTCACGCGGCCTCGGCGAAAAACTTGTCCAGTAGCTGCGCGTGAATGGGTGCTCTGGCTCGACGGCGCGAACGATGAACCGTAAAAGGGCCAGGTTAGAAAAAGTTCCGATGAACTGGTTTTCGTCTGCCTGGCTGCCGGGTGTGATGGCGCTTATGCCACCTAGCGTGTTAGGCGCTATGGGAAATTGCCGAGGCTCTGAAATCTGCGGTTCAGCCTCGTGTTGCTGGTTCCACGACACAAGCCGGTCTTCCAATAGACCAAGGCATTGTTTGAGATTCACGACTTCTTGGTGACTGCGATTTGTTAGAAATATGGAGGTGGCCCACGTCGCGGCACATAGAAGATGGTCGATACTTACAGATCTGCATCTTTGACAACATCCGCGGGAGGAGCCTGGACGTTGGGCTTCTCGTCGTACTGCAGGAATTGGGAGTGCCGGTGTCCTGGGAGGTTAAACACGGTGAGCCGCCGTCGCACTGCAGATCACAAGTTAGTACGGGTTTGGAAGCTTCTGCTTTTTGATGACATACTGTGGATTTGCGTATTCGGCATGGCCAGCACGCGATCGAGAGCCGCGGCCTCTTGAAGTTCCGCTTTTGATCGTGCGACATGTCGATTCCAGCCCGATGTTGTTGAATGGGTGAGCTGCGTTCAGTGGAAAAAGCGAGGTTGGTTGTTGGCTACCAGGTGGTTTTGGAAGGTCCCCTCCGTTGTGGTGCCCTGTGTGGTGTAAGGCAAGGAAGGAACGACGAATAGACCCACAGCTGTAAGGCCGCTACTTTACAGCCATCTCTTCGGTGGACCCTGTTAGACCATTGAAGCAGGCACAACCCGGGGACAGTAGCCACCACTGATGCGGGGAGCAGACAATGCCCCACATCATCTGGACGTTAGGGTAACGATACCCTCGGTAACGACTGTCTCCCCGCAACGCCGTGATTCCGCCGCGTTCTGCTTTTCGGATTCCCGGTCCCCGTTGTTTAAGACCGAGGATGCGGGGCGCTGAAAGGGATCCAGTGCCGGGGTGCCATCCCGTTCCCCGACTCCCCCGCTGCTTTGGGAAAGACGTATATCTGCGAGTCCGCGCGAAGCCTGCATGGCCCCGAAACTTGGTTCGTCTGGTCATCCGCCATCATGTCAACACAAGCATTCCTCGATCAAGTCGTCCTCGTCATTGGTACAGAGAACGTCTCTTTCGACCACAAACATGGAGCTATGCCGGGGCTGGCCGGCCTAGATGCCTACGGTGATCCCTTCTCTTCCTCGTCGGATCATCAACCCACCGGCGCTGTCCGACCCAAAACACGAGAGCAAGTCCAGGAGGTTGTCAAGCTCGCCAACACACATAAGGTTCCTCTGTGGACCGTCTCCCGCGGCAGAAATCTGGGATATGGAGGCTCCGGTGCCGTCATCGAGGGAACCGTGGTTCTGGACCTACACCGCATGGATCGGATCGTCGAGGTCAATGGCGAGTACGGCTACGCCATAGTCGAGCCCGGTGTTTCCTTCTTCGATCTCTACGACGAGATCCAGCGCCAGGGCCTGCATCTCTGGCCCTCCGTCCCCGCCATTGGCTGGGGATCCGTCCTCGGCAACACCCTCGATCGTGGCTTCGGCTACACTCCCAACGGCGAGCACTCCCAATCGCAGTGCGGCATGGAGGTAGTCCTGCCTTCAGGAGAGCACCTCCGGACCGGCTCCGGCGCCATGACAGACAACAAAACGTTCGCCCTCTACAAAGGCGGCTTTGGTCCCAGCCTCGATGGGCTCTTCTTCCAATCCAACCTCGGCGTTGTCACCCAACTCGGCATCCACCTTACTCCCGCCCCAGAAGCCTACGCCACCGTTGAAGTCGATGTCCCCCTCGAAACAGACCTCGTGCCCCTCATCGGCGCCATCTCCGACCTCATGCGCCGCTCCATCATCCTCAACTCCCCCTCCATCGCAAACATCTTTCGTATTGCCCTCACCTCTGGCATCCCCTCCGTCCTCGGCAAGATGGTCACGCACATGCAACCCAACTCCTGCGTCCCCTACCCGCTCCTCGAAGAAATTCGCCTCGAGCACGGATGGGGCTTCTGGCGCGCGTACTTCTCCCTCTACGGCTCCATCGAGATGCTCCCCGCACTCAAAGCCACCGTCAGCCGGGCGCTCACTGCTGTTATCCCCGCCGTGCAGATAAATTACGTGCGTGAATTCCCTGGTACGCCCGGGCAGTTCATCTCGGCCGCGAAGGATATCGTCGCGGAGGAGATTCCGCACTCGGGGATTCCGACTGTTGCGCCGATGGGGATTATCAACACGCGCGGTATCGGCATTAACCGTGATAAGAAGGAAGGAGAAGGAGGCGCGCACATCTGTTTCTCCCCTGTCATTCCCCCGTCCGGCCGCGAGTTGTACGAGTGGTATCTCACGGCGAAGAAGAAGACGGAAGACGCGAAGTTTGACTTCTTTGCCGACTTTCATGTCTATGCGCGGTACGTTATTGCTATCGACTTGATTATCTACACGCTTGAAGAGGAGGCAGCTTTGATGGAGTTGTATAGGGGACTGTTACACGATGCGTCTGTGCAGGGGTATATGGAGTATCGAACTCATGTGGGCTTCATGGATGAGGTGGCGGCCAAGCTGGACTTCAACGGTGGTGCCTTTGGAAAGGTTCTTGGGAAGTTGAAGGATGTGTTGGATCCAAATGGGGTTTTGTCGCCGGGGAAGTCGGGCGTTTGGGGAACTGCTGGGAGAGGCGGAAGGATGTAGAAAAGACTCAGACATAGGACAGAAGCCATCTCGTTCATTTCTTTATAGTTGAACTCTCGACTCATGCCCGTACTCGCTGTTTGCCAATCCGTTAAGAGGGTCCTCAGTATTGGTGCAGACAGGAGGGAACAGTTTGCAAGCTGATACAAAATGGCGCGACTCCTTGATATGCCTACCTACCACATTCACAAGAAACGAAGCGCGACCTCCAGGCTGATGCAAGATTCGCAAGACGTAGCATGCAGCCAAAGCATGGGTGCTGGGGCATCCAAGACCCGAACTCAAATTCGGACTCAAGTGCTCCGACTGCGACCCCCAATCCAGAAAACAGCCATGCCAAGGTGAACACCACTCGAAAGCGAGGCACGGAGAGACGTTCAAGCGAAGAGACACCCAGAACCCTTCGTCTTATTTCACTGGAATGCCAGTTTTAAATTGCCATATCGAGGCTGAGACCTCCCTTCCCCGCAACATCGGGACGCAGCGGACGCCGTCAGACCTCTGGGTCGGGGGTAATACGCATACCTTAAGAATTGCGAATCCCCGGTTGTTCGGTAGACAACCTTCCCAAAATAACCGGTCGCTCGCCACCGCCCTCTACCAACGCCGATATTAGCCAGATATTGCCGCATCCGTCGTTACTACGACACTGAGCACCAAACCCTATCACACAACCAGGGATACGAGATTCTTACCTTTCGGTTCCAGAACGCCAATAAACAGCGGCCGCCACCCCGATACTTAAGTATCCCTGGCGTCCCCGTCCGCCGCCGCCTTTCAAGTTCCCATCCCACCTCCCCATCAACTCCCGAACACCCCTCACCATCATCCAAGATGCGCCTCTCTGCCTTCCTCCTGGCCACAGGCCTCCTCCCCGCCGCCATCGCCAGCATCGTCATCCTCCCCGGCGGCGCCCCCCCCCCCTTCCAGCCCCGCCCGCTCTCCCCCCTCGCCACAACCCCCTACGCCCTGTTCAACAACAGCGCCCCCAACGAATTCCTCTCCCCCAAGACTAAAGTCCTCATGTCCTCCCTGGATTCTCTCTCCCCCTCCCTCTCCGCCTCCTCCTCACTCTACCCCTCAGGCGACTCCTTCATCCGCGGCGCCATCCAAGCCTGGGGCGAGCATCTGCACCTCGTCATCCGCCCCGAGGAAGTGTGGTTCACCATCCTCGTGCAGATGAATTTCTTCATGAATGCCCACGCCGAAGAGCTTCGCAGCATGTTTGTCAACCACACGGGGCAGGAGGTCATTTACATCGAGGACTTTACGTGGTATGATGTGCTGCGGAAGTTTCAGTTTGCGATACAGGAGAAGGTTAAGGTCAAGTGGTTGTTGGAGTGGATACGGCCAAACTTTACGACGACGACGGAGAGTGATATCATGACGGCGAATGTGCTCATGATGGGGCTGACGCAGGCGTTTTTCAAGTTTGAGGGGGGGATTGTGTGTGGCTTGCCGTCGGTGACGCTGCTGGGGGAGGAGGGGGATTGGGTCAAGATGGTGGAGAAGTTGGATCGGCTGGCGGAGTTTGGGGCCGAGCCGGCCGAGTATGCGCGGAGGTTGAGGCCGATTTTGGGGCGGTTTGTGAGGAGTTTCAGGGAGCCGGATTCGAAGGAGATCAAGGCGTTTTGGAATGATATTGCGGTAGCGCATCGGTATACGTTGTGTGGGGCGCCGCCGATTTCGATCACGGGGTGGATTGTTGGCTTTTTCTACTGGCGGTCGGATGGGAAGCCATTTGCGAGGGCGGGGACAAACCCAGGGTATCAGAACCCGGATTTCTTGGTGATGGATAATATCACGTATCCGACGGTGGATATCACGAAGCTGCCGGTTGGGTATGCCCGCGCGCCGTTTATCATGCGCGACTTCAACAACGAGGCGCGCTTCGAGGCGTATGTTGCGGCGGGGACCATTGGCAAGCAGATCAAGTCTGGTCCGCCGGCGGGGTACGCTGATGCGCTGCGCAGATCGGGGGGCGATCTGACGCTGTTGGATGAGAGCAAGAAAGCGAGCCACTCCACGCTTCAGCCGATGTCGGCTTGGATGCTGTACGGGCCTTCGCCGCATAACGCGACGACGACGTCCTGGTCGGAAGAGGCAGAACTTTTCTCGGATCTGTACTCGAAAATACTTTCCGATGTGCCTCATGGGGGGACTTGCCGGGCGAAGTAGTTTCTGGGAGAGCGTAACGAAGCTGTTGTTCAAGACCTGAGCGACTGCTCTAAGTGGTGATCTTCGTTGGCCAGAGACTGGCTTCACCGCACAAGTCCATGAGGATTTTGCTTGTTACTACTGTTGCTCCGCGTAGATAACGTCTCGTTATATTTTCTTCGGTGACCAAGGCCCAATCCCAAGTCGGGTCATCCAACATGCCGGAGGTAGCATCCCCATGCGGCCGGCATCTCGTTCCGATCGCCAAGACTTGTACCGCTATTGTCAATTACCAATAATAGCTCGGGTTATATCCCACCACGCCATTGGATTGGCGGCTGTTCAGGATGTGCGCGAGAGCTCCCTGAAGAGAGGACTTCACCGCATTGTATGGCTCGGGTTGAGGCAAGTGGACATCACTGTTTCGAGATGATCGGCCGTTGCCTCTGATCGTCCACTTCTTCGTGCTCGTGATATCTGACTCAACTTCTAAGACGGTAATGTCACTGTCCACGGTGAACGGGTCGCTTACCTCGCGAGTAGTATTTCACGACCTTGCTCCCCTCTTCGCCATAACTTGCCCTTGCTCTGCTAGTTGCGATACGGTATCATGATGCAAACCTGGGCACTTTATCAAGTCGCACATCTCGAGAGCAGGGCACTTGCTCACCAAAACGCTCACCCATCATGAAGCTCTCCATCACCACCATCATCACGCTCCCCTCCCTCGCCCTCCTCACACTTCCCCCTTTGGCACTCGCCCAGTCTCCGACCAACTGCAACCCCGCCACCAAATCCCTCAACCCCTCCGACTTCATCCTCACCGAGCAACCCGACAATCCCAACCTCACCACCCTCTCCAAAATCTTCACCGCCTCCGGCCGCCTCACTCAAGTCTCGACCCTCTTCACCGACACAAACCGCCGCCTCACCGCTGACCCCTCAGGCCACTTAACCTAGCAGTCCGGCGACAACACCACGCCCAAGTGGATCCCACAAGGCATCTCGTCGACCGCAGACGCCCTCGAGGTTGGGACATACGAAGGATACAACGGGTGGGTTGTTACTTGGCATCGGGACGATGACAAGAGCGTGAGAGTGTCGTCTGTGAATCAGGGAGATAACACGTACCGGCATGCGCTGCTGGTGTATCCGTTTGCGGCGGAGGATTTCCGGGAGGTGCCGGTGCATGCTGGGGGGGTTATGTGGTATGGTGATACATTGTGGGTGGTTGATACCAACAACGGAATACGGGTGTTTGATCTGGGGAATGTGTGGGAGGTGGATATCGGGGAGGAGATTGGGAAGGTTGAGGGGAAAAAGGGGAGGTATGAGGCGAGGGAGTATCGGTACGTCATACCGCAGGTAAGGTAGGTTGCCTTTCCTTTCCGGTGGTTGATGCTATGGCTCGGGCTAACTCGAAGGAAGATGGTATATGTGGACGAGCTCTTTTCCGTTTCGGTTCTCGTACATCTCGCTGGACCGGACGGTGACGCCTGATACGCTGATGGTGGGCGAGTATCAGCCCAACACGATGGTCCCCATCCGCATGGTCCAATACGCACTGGACTACAGGACCCGCAGGCTGAAAATGGATGGCCGAATAGCCACGGCCGCATGGGCGTATTGTGTTGGGATAGTGAGAATACAGGGGGCGGTGCAGGCGGACGGCAAGATATATATATCGAGGAGCAACGGAGCGACACCCGGAGATGTATTTGGCTGGGTGCCGGGGAAGACGGCTCGGAACAACGAAGGCTTCTTCCCGCGCAGTCCAGAGGACCTGAGCTACGACAAGAGAGGGAATAAGGTGTATGGGCTGACCGAGCATGAAGGACAGCGGTACATCACATCGTCGGATGCCTCAAAGGTGAGGTTCGACTGACGCGGAATTCGGAATTGAACATGCAAATCCCATGGGTTTCGTGCCCGTTTCACTGGTTTGTTGTTTTTCTTGGCGCCTGTAAGCTGTACGGAGCACGCTGACCGATGTCGAAATTCTTATCTCCTTTAGGTCTTCTCTAGAATGTCTAGGCGACGGTTAAGGCGGAGTCCTCCACCTGGCCCGCTTAACCTGGTCTGGCTCTGACGCGGACATGTGACGACCGGGATCCGGATCCTCTGCTCGTGAGACCCGAAACCGCTCGCATCTACGTGGCAGAGCCGGAATCAGGAACCGGTGGCTTGCAGTGCGGTCATGGCGGCGATGTGATTCGAGATACGAAGCTCTAGATAGGGCAGTCCCCGGTGCCTACTGGGCGCGATTTTGAGGTGTCTGCACGTTGTTCTGCTGCCTGTGCCCTATTGGGTTCTTGCATCATGCACTAACCGCGGCCCTGTGGAAATGTGCACAGCCCCTGTCGCATGGCATCCGCTTCCGCTGCACTGCTATTTTGGCCGAAACCTGAATTGCGGAGTTGCGGAGTTGTGTTGAAATCATCAATGAATCTTGATCCCAGACTTCTTAGCTACTCAAGCCAATCACTGTATTTGTATTCGTCCGTACCGACGACTCTGCAAGTTGGTTGTTTAGGAGCGAGGCGCCGCCCAGCTGGTCGGTCCTGGGAAGAATTCACGCGACGAGTTGTTCGGGGCGAGTGTGCTCGACCCCGTTGATAAGGGATCGCCGCTAAGATAATGTTACGAATACGCTGTGCGGACGGATTCATAGGGCAGATGACACCTCGCGGGATGCTCGCAATTCCCTTCGAGTGGATCAACCCGCCATTCGGGTCGTGTTTATCAGTCCAAGGAAATTTGATGCTATCGTCAGGACCTGCTGAGGCTCGTCAGTTCCTGCTAGCGCAGTCGCTAATTATATCGCGCCAGCGAGGAAGGGCTCCGCATCTGGCGGATTATTCTCGCTGCACCGCGAATGATTGTGCTGGTGATGTTGCAGCGTGGTGGATGGATGCATGCTGCTTGTAAGACGCACCGACGCGGTCGTGGGACGCCATAAGCTTTGCCGTCACAAAACCGAGGTCGTTGCTGACAGACAGATGATGCACCCCATCAGGCAGCTCCCGTTCTCGGCAGCTCTGCCAGAATTTACGGATATGGGGAGATGTTAGACTCGCACGAAGAAAAAATTCGGTTGGCGCAGCATCGCCAAAAGGTATGGATGGTACGGAGGACCTCACTCGCAACATCGACGTCCATCAAGCGTGTGCCCTTATCGCCCAGCGCAAGCCACATCGGACAGTTGGGCCCGAGTTGTCCCTCGGACTCGCGCGCACTCGTTCGCTGCTCCTTTCGATGTGAAACTAGGGGCGGTGGCGAGGCCTGCTCTTGCGGCCGACGATCGATCGTTTTGCCCGCAGAATGCCTTTCGTGCCAGCCAACGCCGGCTGTGGTGGGCCGACAACAGGACGAGAGCGTCTTTGCTGCGACGTCAGACGGCAGAAGGAAAGCAGACGTGAATGGGATCTGGGGGTGATTGGGTCAGAGGCGGTCCGTGCCAAGCCTCCACCCAGCGCGAACCCCCCGCACTGGAACGCCCCTGCCATTCCTTTGCACCACTGCCCGCTTGGGAGGGCGAGCAGGACGCCAAGGTCTTGCATCAGCTCACTCTTCGAATGTGGCTAGATCGCCAGTTAGGAACAGGCAGGAGGTCCCCAACCAAGGGGCGCATTCCCTCCTTCGATGCTGGGCGCGGCGGTCGTGGGAGTGCGGTTCAAGAATTAAAAACCGCCGCCCCCCCTCCCCGCGTTGGTTGTCTGTGGTGAGCGGTACTCGGTTCGACCTTATCGGCTCAATCCATCGTCCTACAGTGCTGACCGGACACATTCTGCCTCCCGGTTTCTTCATGCGCAATCAACCTTAAATCCGGGACACATCAGCTGGGGGACAAAACCAGACGCTGTCCCGTCATCTTCCCATCTCCCATCACGTCAGCACTCAGCGTCTCCGTTGCAGTTCACCGCATCGCGATACACGACCGCCGTTGCGACACGGCGCCGCTCCGCAATTGTCGGTTCGCACTCGCCTACTTCCCCGCGACTCCGCAATCCAGGACCTCCGCCGCAAGCCGAGATCGTCACTACACAACATGGGCTCCGGCTTAAGTTGCTTTAGGAGCAAGGCGAAGAGGGAGGATGGGCTAGGAGAGAAGGATATCGATTTCCCAGTGCGTCTACACGATGGCAACGCCTCTTTAGATGTCGTAAAGCTAGGGAACACAATCCGCCGTTCCGCGACGTACCCGGGCCCCACATCGCATGTACCGAAAGCACTCTCCCGTCGAACTACCGATCTCGACATAAAATACCAACGCGAGCAGCGCGATGATCAATGGGCGCCATCACCCACCTCAACGCAAGTTTCTGACATGACACTGGTCACGACGCTCAATGGGTTAGAAAAGGATGCAAAGCTAAAAGAGGAGGACGTTGACGACCCCAAGGGCAAGGAAAGGGCGCGAAAAGCCGAGGAGGCGCGAATTAAGGCCGAGAAGGAGGAGCAAGAGCGCATGGACTTCCTCCAATGGATGTAAAATGCAAGATGGTTAAGATGGTGATTGTTACATTGCGGGCCTGCGCATTCCCTTTGTCTTGTTATATATGGATTACACCGCGGTCTCCCTCGGCGCGGGGGACTAGACATACAGGCGCTGTTGGATTTATCGCATCGCCGGGCGATGGACTTTTTGGGCATTTTGGCGTTCACTGGCATTTGGTTCAACCACGGGCGGGTGGTGATCAGTTTGGCTGACAAGCATCGACTTGCAAGCAAAAGCACTTGGCTTACAATAGTTATTCTTCTGGACCTTTTTCCCCTTTTCTCAAGGCCGCACTTTGTCTCGCTGGTCGCAATCAGGGTTACGGAATTTCAATTCGAGGTCTGGGTTTCAGAATTTCACCATTCAGACCCACTTTTCATTCTGACATTGAAAAACTACGCACGTGCCACATGTACTGGGGGTTAGGGTTATCTGCAACCGTACCTTCATGGCACTTCACAGGCATCATCCCCTCTGTGTCAGGGGCCTAGCCAGCCAAAAGGTGGGGCGTATGCTAACCCTTACATAACCCCAACCCTGAAATTCTGGCCATTTCAGGGTTTGGATTTTCAGAATTTGGAATCCCAATCGGGCGGAATTCTGAAATGAAAGAATCATTCCGTACCCCAGTCGCAATTAGGCCCGCGTCATCAGCTGCTGAAGCAGCGCCACAGCGCGCCAACATTCAGGCACTTGTGCCCCGTGCTTCAAATTTCACGACTCTGTGGTTGGCCCAGACACGCGATCGATGTGGCTCGAAATCTCTTTTGCATTGATGAAATTGCCTCCAGGTCAGCCAGCCGTCGGAGCTGGTCGCTGACGGTTTGGACACATCGCGCGTTAGACATCGCATGCTAGAGGGAGACATGCCCGGCCGATGAGACCTGCCCGAGTTCGCCTTGCACAGCAGTTGCAGGCGCACTGTAACTTATGTCGTAGCTCATCAGCCTCACCATACTGTTTCGGCCGCGGAATGAGGCCTTTAGGATCGCCACTAGAACGCCGAAAACAACTCGTACAGCGAGTCAATGCTACTTTCAGGGCTACGCGGAGAGGAAGATCAGCGGAGCTGGGCCCCTCCCGCGATGGGGCCCGCGTCGCCAGTTTTAAGGCAGAAACGACGGGACCCCGCGCCTCCACCGTGGACGGGACTTGGCGATCGTGGAAGCCCGCTCCCTGTAAAGACCTAACTTGCGAACAACAAAAATAAAGAAACTCCTATGAGCAATTAATTCTCAGGGTCTCTTCACAATGGAGATTGACAAGAAGCTTGCGGTTCGCTTTGCGAAATGCCCCTGAATTCAGGTCGGCCCCTGCATTCCATGCCGTCAGTCAATGCAGCCATTCGGTCCGCAGTCGTTGCCCGGAAAAGGCTTACTTTCAGATGGGGCAGCGAAGCGAGCACTCCTGCTCACGTGCACCCTACACCTGACGAAATTTGGCAGCCACTTCGTGAGAAAGGGGCATGTCAACATCGAGACGTCACATTGGGGCCTATGGCTGAGCATCTACGTTCTTTGCTCCAATGCATGCCTGCCTCCAATTGTCGCTCTTTGGTATTTGAGCTATTTGTGATAGTACTGGCAGCTCTCAACTCATATATCGTGCCCTGCATTTCAGGACCGTGGGCCTGGTATCTAGCCAGTGGCAGCTGTCGCGGTACTTGGTAGGCGTGGCAACTGCTGTCTTGAGGGTCTCGTGACTTCACTACTCGACAACTTTGTCCAGAACATTATGGCTTGGTTGGCTCACTCTCGCATGTTCCCCGCATTCAAGAAAATGGCCAAACTTGATCGCAGTTATGAAGAAGGCTGCAAGTAATTGGCGCACGTCTTGGACATTCCGAGATCTGGTGCTGTCGGCGCATCTGAGGTTGGCTGGAAGAGTAACTCGATTCCGAGCATGATCATGGATGCTCAACCGGCTACGTACGACTTAAGACTCTAAAATGTCGACACGGCTCTGAAAATAACCTGCAGTTGACCCTAAGTGACCGAGTTATTAATTGAGCTAATTTGGGAATGAAACGAGTGACCCAGGGAGAATGGGACATCCATTGCCGACTTGGGGAGCTGAATTGAGGTGTTTTGGCAGGCTCAGGTGGAGGGGAGACGTGCATCGCTCTTGCACAGATCACTTCCAGTGAGCGCGGGCCCAAACCAGAAAAACAATCTCTGCAACTTCGAGCCCGACGAACTTCCGATCGCGATCGATGCGTGTCATGCGACGATAACGCGAAAGAGCCAGCTCACATTGTCGAATAATGCTCAACTCGGCATTGTCGTCTGCAGGAGAGCGATAGCGATGCGCACGCCGTTGCAGTCATCTGACGATGTACTGAAAAGCGGAGGCTGGTGTCCGCCCCGCTCAATTCGAGAAGCGGTCTCAGACGCCCCAGGCGGTGGAAGATGGCAAGCAATGCCGAGGACAGCCACAGCAAAACACAGCACGCAGCGAAAAGGGGGCACCCGAGTGCACCAATCTGGGCGCTACAAAGTTAAGCGATTGAGGGCAGAGGAATCGATCGAGGCTCATCGCAAGTGGGCGGCGTCGACGTGGCAGGCGAAATTGAGAAACCACTTTCCGACGGCGGATTTCAGGCTGCAACAGCGCCATGGATCACGCCCATCAATTGACGACTGTGAGTCCGCCATTTGGCAGCGCTGCGGATGCAGCCCCCTTTTGTTTGGGCTCTGCCCAAAATTTGACCCAATGCCCAACGCTTGGCTGTCGGGGAAGCAGCGGCCCGCGACATGGTTGGGCGAAGGATGGAACGGTCAGACCCAGCCCATCGGTGCCGGCAAAACGACCACTCGCGGTGGCTGCAGCGGCCGGGATCGCTTTTCCGGCATCGCGTGCGGGGACTCAGGTGCTGTCGATGGCCAGTGGCAGCAGGCGGGACGATGGGGCGGACGGGGCGGATGAGGGGCCAATGGCTGCAGCGCTGGATGCTGCCGACAGAAGGTTGGCGAACAATGCTGCCACGTCAAGCCAGTGCAGGGTAGCTTGGTGGAACTGCCAAATCGCACGCCCAAGCCCGTTTCGAGTACGGATCGCTGCAGATTGGCGAGGCGGGTTGGGCCGGGTCACGAGTGGGCTCCCAGCGACCACGCGAGCCCAATGCCCCCCCGCGAATAGGGACAGGTCACGGACAGCGAAGCTGGCACCACTCAGGAGCGGCCTGCGTGGTGACTCAGGTCCAACCACGCTGCCCTCGGAACAGGCTCTTTCGTCGACATGTCGACCTTGCCTCTTCTGCCCGCGGCCTCAGGCGCCAGCTCTTGTGCCAAGGCCTCTTGAGTGCACATTATATAGTCACCGAAACACGCCGTCCATTCCCCGGCCTCACAGCTCACCAAGCCCACTCGCATTGGACGCCAGACCATCGTGACAGACGATAGCGTCAACAACCACGACGTCACCGACGACACCGACACCCTTCCGCTGCCCTCCGTCCGATTCGTCAGGACGGATCTCCCAAGCTGGCTGCCAAAACGGCTGACATTTTCGGGACACACGCGGAGCCGCTCCTGGCTCTGTTTGCCGGTGCCAACTACCCCTCACCCCCCTCCGAAGCCCCAGACCGCGACGGGTCCGAAAGCATGGGTTCCCACGCCGAAGCCGACCCCACCCATGCGGTGGACGGCCTTGTCCGTGCCATCCGGGACTTGACGTCGGACCCCAACTACAAGCTGGTGGCCGATGTCTTCAGCGAGTTCCTCTTCCTCAAGGACCACAACCACCGCCTCTCCATGTCCCACCGGGAGACCATGGAAGAGTACCGCAAGTTCCGCAACGACCTGGAGGCCACCAAGGACAAGATCGAGAAGGAGAAGAGGGACCTGGAGGGCATCATCCAGGAGAAGAAGCAGGAGATCGTCCAGCTGAGCGCCGTTAGGGCCGCGCTCGAGGCCGACCTGCACGACACCCGGGTGAGCCTCGACCTCGAGAAGAAGAACGCCAACGAAGCTGCCCAGACGGCCGCTCAGAAAGCTGCGAGCGCTGCAGAAGCTGCTCTGAAGGAGTTGACGGAGCTTCAGGCTACCAAGGAGGCCGAGCTTGCTGAACTCCAGGCTAGCAAGGTGGCAGAGCTTGCTGAGTTGCAGAAGTCAAAGGAGACAGAGCTTGCCGCGCTCCAAGCCTCAAAGGAAACCGAGCTCGCCGAGCTTCAGGCATCGAAGGAGTCCGAGCTTGCCAACCTGCAGTCATCTAAGGAGACTGAACTTGCCGAGCTCCAGACATCAAAGGAAATCGAGCTATCCGACTTGCAAGCATCAAAGGAGACGGCCCTCGCAGACTTACAGGCGGCGAGGGAGCAGGATATTGCCGACCTCACAGCAGCCAAGGATGGCGAGATCGCCGATCTCACCGCAAGGAAAGACGGTGAGATTGCCGACCTTGAGGCGGCAAAGGCTGCCATCGAGGAGGCCAAGAAGAACGCAGAGGAGGCTGCCGCTGCTGCTGCCGAGGTTGCTGCTCTGGAGATCGCTGCACTTACCGAGGCCAAGACTGGTTTGGAGGAAGTCAAGGCTAACAACGAGGCCGAGATTGCGACCCTGAAGGGCGAAGTCGCATCCCTTGAAGAGGTGAAGGCCGGCCTGGAGGAGGTCAAGGCCAATAATGAGAGCGAGATCGCCACTCTCAAGGAGAACGTCGCTAACCTCGAGGAGGAAAAGAAGAAGGTTGAGGAGGCGCTCGCAACCGCTAACGCGGATATTGAGTCTCTCAACGCTACAGTGGCCCAGAAGAAAACCGAGATTGAGAGCCTGCAGGAGTCTCTGCGGGCTGCTGAAGAGCAGATTACCTCGCTGCAGCAGACGGTTGAGGAGAAGAATGGAAAGATTGATGAGCTCCATGGCAAGCTCACGGACGAGGGAGAACGCGCCGACAAGGCCGTTGCCCACGGAAATGACCTCCAGATTCAACTCAACGACATCGAGCAAACACTCGAGGTCACATCCGGTCGCCTCGCCGATCTCGAGCAGTATCGCGTTGTCTTGCACGAAGATAACGAAGACGTGTAGTATGTCGCGCCCCCCCTTCATCTTGTATCCCTTGCTAACCCCTCTCAGCGTGACGGTCCTTGACAAGATTTGGACCAACATTGTGACCCTCGTCGAGGGAACCTTCCGCCCCGATATTGACGAGGGTATCCTCCAGGACCCCTCCTGCTGGACCAACCTTCGTAGCTCACCGTACCTGAAGCACGCAACACAGCTCCAGATCCCCCTCCCCCAATCCAACAGCCCCGCTGCTAAGGGTATGCGCATCAGCGCTGTCCTCGCCGTTCTGTCACGCGCGCTCCATCGTCACATCTTCCGCCCCGTCTACCTCTTTGACGACGATGACGAACCCTTTTGCAGGTTCCTTCGCAGCCTCGAAGATGAGGACCCCTCGCGCGAGGCCCACCTGCGCGCCACCCTTCTCTCTATGTCGCAGGAGCGTCAGATGGAGCAGGGCGCCCGTCGCATCAAGACGGTCGTCCGCGAGGTATCCTGGCTGGTACAGCACTTGCTGTCAGCGCTTCAGTTTGAGGCGTTTTGCTCTGGTCTTGAAGGTGCGTGTCGTCTGGCTTGCGAGCAATGGATGCGCATCCAGATGGCACAACTCAAGATCGAGCCGTATTTTGGTCCTCCGTACGACGACTTCGATTGGCAGGTGCTTGAGCTGCCTGAGTTCTCGGAGGGGCTGCGCGGAGAGGATGGTGGTTCGGCGACCATGAGCGGCGGAATGTCGGTTTCGATGCCCAATGGCACCGACGATGGCGAGGAGGGCATGCACGACGGCCCGCTGGAGGCTGCTGAAGCGAACGCCGCCGAAGGAACTCCCGAGGCCGACGCCGAGGCTGCTGCACTGCAGGACGCTCAGGCCGCCGAGACCGCTGAGATGCAGGACGCCGAGGCCCTTGAGCATGGTGCGCATGACATTGAGGGCGGCGCGTCGATTCAGGAGGAGGATATGGAGGAGTATGATGACGGGGAGATCTTGCCCGAGGAGATCCTGCTGGTGGTGTGGCCGAGCATGTGCTCGGTCGAAGGCGGTGATCTGGTCTCGATTACCCAGGGTCTGGTCATCTCCAAGGAGCAGGCTCGTCCGGCGCTCGAGGAGGTCCGCGCGCGTCCCCGCATGATGGCGAGACCTGGTTCGCGCCGCGCGAGGACCATGTCGATGCCCGGTCAGAGCAGAGGCAACAGTCCGACGCGGGCGAGGGCGCCGGTTTTTCCACAGGCCCCGCGAAGCCCCGCGCCGGGGGAAACGATCGGCGAGGGTGGTCCCGACGATGGGTGAAGAAACTCGTCGACTGGCAACGTAGCCGGTGGGAGGACATAGAGGAGGATACGAGGGACGAAGGGGATGCTAATTCGCAGCTGGAGAAGTTGAGTCGATGGAGTGTGTAACAAAAGTTTGGCGGGCTGTCTGTTGTACCTTTCCTTTCCACCCTCGTTTTATCCTTTTCCTTTGTACCTGGCATGGACGAGAGCCATTGCGATTAAAAGGGGGTTGTGTCTTACTAATGATGATAGATGATGATCTTCTCTTTTGGTCTCTTGGGTCTCTTTTCCTTACCTGGTCTTTTGGGCTGTATCTTGGCTGAACAGTTTGTTTACTCCTGGCATTTTTGGGACGCATATCGCATTGGCATGGCGTGGCATGGTATGTTGGGTTTGCATGCGCCTGTGTACAAGATATGTTGGAGGGATGATGACATAGATACTTTGCTATCTGAAACCAGCCCATGGGCTTTCTTCCTGGCATTTGTGTTTACCCATGGGCTTTGTGACTGGTCTGATGTTACTGGCAGGCTTGAAGCGGGGCGACAGACATTGAGCGTTATCCCCGAGACTCTTTTTCTTTCCCGGAACTGGAGGGACAAAAGGGGGGTGTGTCCCCGCATCTGCACTTCACCGCGGTCCAGCCAACCACCACACGCGCTTTACTTGGGGCTTCTGCGGCGCGCGATTGACTGGTCAGCAGCGCGCCAACATGACAATGTGGTGATTCTTGCAGAAACATACGCGCAGTGTACATGGAGCTGCAGCTGCGATTCGGCACCGGGGGTCGCGGCGTCCAGACCCGCAGCAGTCCAGAGCCCGCTGACGCCTGGCGAATCAATGTGTCATTGCGACGACAAAAGAACCTCAACACACCTGCCAGAGCCTCGTCGAGGGCGGGGACCGGCGGTCTCGTCGTGAAGGTGTGAGGGTTGCACAGCGCTTGGATTGGTTGGGGGGGCATGAAAGTGCGGCTCTGGGCAGCCGAGGGTAGCCCTACATTGTGCCGTGCTGTCTGCCTGGAGGGCTGGGGAGGGCTGTCAGACGGGAGACGGGAGACGGGGAATCCGGGGCGATCGATCGGGTGCATATAAGCCGGAGGCTTCTCCCTGAGGAAGGGAAAAGTTTGGCTTGTTGGTTCATCGAGCCATTTGATCGAGCCATTGGCACGGGAAAGACAGACCAATTCGTCCCAAAAAGACATTGAATATTGTTGAGGATGGTTTCAGGGCACTTTGACGGGCTTGTCAACGCCGTGAGGGCGTGAGTTGTTCATGCCGCTCGGGTTTTGGGGAAAGGGGCACCTTGCTGACCAGTTACTTCCCCACACAGGCTCTACCTCAACCCGAGGTTTTCCGACCTCAGCATCGTCAGCTCCGCCCGGACGTATCCCGTCCACCAAGCAGTTGTTTGCTCGCGGTCTCCGTACCTTGAAGAGAAATGTAGCGATCCTGGCTTTGGGGTGTGTACTGTCTGTCTCTAGTGACGGAATGTGAGCGGAGACTGACCTAAAATAGGCCTCAGGAAACATTATCGAGGTCAAGGATGACGACCCCCAAGCTGTCCATCTCGTGATCGAGTACCTCTACAACCTTGACTACACCGACGCACTCCCGGACGACCTCATCAACCCCCTTCAACCCAACGGCCACGCCTCAGATCATGAAGGCGCTACCTCCACACCCGACGGCTTTGGCGTCGCCTCCACGCTCGACGGCTTTGCGCCCGAGTCCCCCGTTGTCGCAACTAACGGCTTCAACCACCCCGAATCACCCGCGCCCGCCGCGCCACTCGAGGAACGACAAGAGACCCTCGTGCCCGAAACTGAAGGCGCCTCCCTCGCTGTCGACAACGAGCCCCTCGACGACTTCCTTAACATCAAGAAATCCCCCGTCATAGGCAAGAAAAAGAACAAAAAGAAGAACAAAGGCGCCCGTGCAAAGTCCATCTCTGAGGCAGACGCCGAAACCCCCGCCCCACCCCCTGAAGACACCCCCTCCCAAAACACCCGCCAGGTCGAGATGCCCACCCCAATTGACACCACCACAACCACCAATGGTAACGGCATCACTAACGTCATCACCAACGGCAACCCTCCTCCTCCCATCGAATCCCCTCCCCCCCCCCCCCCCCCCCCACCAACCCACCCCCCCCCCCTACAAAAAACCCCAAACACC
>Ga0247760_1000586_pt1 | contig 38808 bp, 14 predicted proteins | sample UWRJL171409R4_FD_179936 | JGI IMG/M metagenome (GOLD analysis project Ga0247760, IMG submission 179936) | Plant litter microbial communities from Arlington Agricultural Research Station in Wisconsin, United States - UWRJ-L171-409R-4 | ecosystem: Environmental > Terrestrial > Plant litter >... | reverse complement strand
GAGGGGGGGGAGGGGGTGGGGGGTTAGGGGGGGGGGGGGGGGGTTGGTTGTTGAGGATTATGTGCGGGGGTCAATGCTGGGATTAGGGCTGGGGCGAAGGGTTGAGAAAGGGGAGGGTTCAGAGTCCCAGAAATAGGAGAGAGCGGAGAAGTCGCCCTATTTGAAGCGGTGGATGGAGGGGGGTGGGTAGGTGTGGGAGGAGAGCGCGGTGTTGGATCCATCTTCGTTGGGTGCGTCGGGCTGTCTGTGTCGTGGCGGGCCCGGGAGTTATGGAGGCAGAGAGGAAGGCGCTGTAGGCGGGAGTGAAATCGGTGAGGGAGGAGGTGGCGAGCGTGCAGTGGATGGTTTGGGCTAGGTTTGTGTGCAACTCGGGGAGGATGGTGAGAAGGCGGATTTGGTTGAGGGTGGGGGACGAGAGGGTGGTAGATGTTTTTCGTTGTCCATTTTTTCCGGGTAACCTAAAGAGTGTTAGCCGAAGTCTGCATAGCAGAAGCGAGGACTGGAAGCTGTGGGCTGCCTGCAGCCGTACAGCCAGAGGGTCCTAGATGATGGACTGGATCTCTCTGCATGGCGAATCCGACTTCCTGGGCTATCCCAAAAATACCCCGAAATATTTTGCACTAACGAGGGACATGTTTGTCAAATCATCACGGCTGAGGGGCGCAAGGTTCTTCAGGAGGCATGTTGAACTGCGCCATGTTCTTGATTTGCTTGCTCTTAAGGCCCTTTTTGATGACCGGAGGCCTTTTGATATGGCTTTGAAGCCATTTTAGAGGCACTGAAAGCCGTTTGCCACGTTTTCGACGCCTTTGCGCTGCTGTCAAACCGAGGATATGGCGCAAATAGACTCTCCCTCCTCCGACCAACCTGCCATGGACGACGTTGAAACTGACCTGTTGCAGTCATCAATGCCTCGCTGGCTCTCTCGGCTCTTCTTTCGTCACCCCTTTTTGATCTTCGGAAAACATATTTCATCATCGCCGGAATTGCAAGTGTCAACCCCAGAACGGGGAGTCTGGGGACGGTAGCTTTTGCCAGATACGCCGTACAGGTCAACCCTCCGTACGAATTCGACTCTCGGGAAGTCCCTGACGACTGGGTCACTGGCTACGTTCCTCTCGGTGCTTCGCATCTATCGGAATATCCAACACAGTTCTATGGCACCAAGGTATTCAAACTGAACGACCGGCTCCGCAAAGTAATCCACCTTCACAAACGAACAGAGGGACGTCGAAGATCGAGGCCGAGGTGTCTGCACCCAGGAATCGAATGGCAAAGGCGCCAGTTTGGCCAGGGGATCTGGGTCGGGAATTAATAACTATTACCGCGAGAGATCATTATAAGTGGGAGCTATGGCGGACTTTAGCGCAAATAAACGATACCGGAAGATGGAGCACGATACGGCTTGAACTTTCAATGCCGAGTTGGAGTAGTAGCCGCTCATGAGAGCCGAATCCAGTTCCCGCTCCGATTTACAGCCTTGGATAATGCAAATGGAGGGACACAGATGCCCCTGCTACCAAACCCGAGTCAGCTTGACTAAATCCCCGAATAATGGCCGAAAATTGTCCCAAGGAATCATGTGCTAGAATTTCGCAGGGTATCCAACGTTAAGTTCAGGTTCGAGCTACCATCTCTCAAATGATAGCTTCTTACCTGCCTCTTAATGCCCTCTCCACCCTCAGCCAACTCGCACCCCCTCTCATACCCCACCCCCTGACGACGGCTTCAAACCCCCCATCTCGATCAACTAACCTAACGTCTTGGGACCGCCAACCCGCCAACCCCCTAAATTAGAAGATGTGGATGAGGGTGAAAGACAGCCCAAAAAATAGATCCGAGGAATGCATGCCTACGAATCTACGCTAGGCCTAACCCCACAATCAGCATTTGACGAGACTCATTTCCCCCCAAATGTGCCGCAGTCGGACTTGTTATCTTCCACATCGGCGTCTTCGTAGTTGACGCTGACCTTTTGGATCCGCAAAATCCCGGCATTCCCCGGCTCCTTGGAATCCTTTACGAGCTCCTTATCGCTCCAGCTGTCCCAGTTCTGCTGGGCAGATTCCACTACCACAGTGCAGGCAGCCCGAGACCGCGATGTCTTCGTGCCATGGTGCCCTTTAGAGGCCAGGCGCCGCGTCCCGCTAGTGTCGCTCAGCTTGTAGTCGCTCTGCTGCAGCCGGGATTTCGACTTCTTGGCGATATCCTTAAAGGCAAGTCGATAGTAGGGAATCGAGGCGGCCATGATGGTCACGGCCGTTTCACAACCGGCCCAGATGAGAAGGTTTGCAGCCATATCTAGCCCATTGTCAGTGCTCTGTACGTGTAAGGCGCGGGACCCGCCACTGGGTGAATCTCACAGGTAAAATCCGTTGAACGAGCAATATCATTTAAGTATGATGTCTTGACGGTTGCCGCTATGCCAGCCCTGCCGCCGCGTTCCTGGGTCAGTACGAATAGTCTAAGAGGGGGCGGCGCGCAAAGGACTTGGACTTACAAGACTCCGAGGCTCATGGCCACCGAGACTCCGAGTTTCTCACGCCTCCCCATTTGGATATTCCACATCAGAACCCATGGAACCAAAGCCAGCGCAAAGTCCATTGCTGCTGAGTATGCTGGCGGTTTGGAACCAGATGTCAATACACTTGGCCAGAGCGTGCGGGGATGAAAGCAGGGTAAAACTTACAGCCAGCAAATATGGCATATCTTACTTGGATCATAGGGTCCCAGCAGGTGCCGGGGACCTCGAGGTCCCATAGTTTGTTGACTGGGGAGCATTGTATGTATTGAAACAATCCGCAGAGCCACATGACCACGTTCACAGAACCGATGATGTACCACAGCACGTATCGCTGCCAGGGCTGGGTGGCCAGGCGGAGAAGCGTAACGGCAAAGGATGACTTGCTTACGGCGACGGCGATGATGGCGAAAAACTCGCCGGCGTAAAGAACTTTGACGGCCGCCTTAAAGTCATCGAGAGGAATGTCGACAACATGGCTTCCGATGCCATGCGTGGTGGATGCAATGGTCAGGACTGTGTACAGAAGCAGGAAAATCTGATGATGACATGGTTAGGGACAGAAACGCCAAGTTGCTTGCGACTGGGCACCTACCCACGATGCGGCAAGGATAACGTCATCAACGCCAAACTGCTTCCCGTATCTCCGCTTGCACAGAAATCGCAGGCACATCAAGATGAGCGACACCGCTGACATGACCCACAAGGAGTGGACAATGCGAGGGGCAGTGGTTTCGGCGGCCATAATGGAAGTGAGTGGCACAGAGACAGGCGACCACGCAAGCAATGCGCGTAGACGGGCATGATGTGTTGCTTTTAACGACGCAAGCATCCATCGACGCAAACAATTAGCTATCACGTCGTGAAAAACGGGTTGAAGTGGCACTGGGCATGACTCGCGGTTCACGTCAGTGCGCGCGCGCTCCGGGCAACCTCCGACGGCTGGTTGCCACGCTAGCCTGCCATTGCCGGCCGGCACGCAAATACAGGGCACGCGATCGACACATCATCTGCACCTTCCCCGAGGGGTCGGCTCCAATCTTGCAGGGCCGGGACAGGGGCGTTCAGAACTGTTGGAACGGAATCGACCCTAAGGATCCGGCAGTGGAAATAAGCTTAATTGCGGACGCCCACCGCTGTCTGTGCACGCACACATTTATGGAGCTTGTTGGCTGAACTTGACATGCCCACACCCCTCACCCCGAAATGGCCAGATTCTCTCCCGGCATTTGTGCCAACCCAGTCGGCTTGGAGAGCACCCTGGCTTGACTTTAAGTCTTTCTTGCCACGGGGGGAATGGGTTGCCGATAATGTCATAGAAGCCAGCTCTCCTGGCCACTTATCAAAAGAAAAAGACAGTTCTTCGCTGTCGCTTCGGGCTATGGAAGTGTGGCTTTCGTGAAACTTTCTGTAAACTTACCGATTCATGTTTCCACCTTTGACGGAGAATGCCGGACAACTCGTGCATGTGCAATGCTCGCAACGAATCAGAGCAAAGAGAATCGTGATTTGTCCTCTCACCGGTGAGGTGAGACCCTACCAGTAATGCCCATCCGCAACGGTGGGCCGTGATTTTAGTTTCCCAAGCTATACCCCTTTCAATCCTGCTTGGGTTCTAGTCGAATACGGTGGTGTAATCGAGATGGTGCCTCTGCAGCCACCGTTCGCATCGACAGGCGCCTCACAACTTCCTTCTCCGCGGAATGACTGGTCACACAGGATCGTGAGCTCGACCGGGCCGCTGCATATCAGTTCCTTTGGGATGGGACTTTTTTCCTCTTTCGCATCTAACGTGACGCACCTTTGAACTCGTTGTAACAAGTGTTTCTTTGTTATCTAATTCAGGATGTCTATTTCATTTAGAGCTTCCCGATGAGAGAACCGCGTGACGCCCCGGCATCGGTAGACTCTGTTGTTGACGTCTCTAGGCTGCTGACTTGTAAACTCACAAGCTGGGCCACATCCGCCAAACCCGCGATTGAGCTCTCCTTAACTACCTAATGCCTTGGGATTTGTTGAGCATGTAGCGGGCGGAGTTGTGAAGGAAGAAAGCCATAAGGAATTTGACAGAGGTATCCTTTGGCGGAGTTGCCAAGGCCATCGACCCCATTGCCCCACCTGTGCGTCTTCGGGGATGGGGCAGTCGCCCTCCTGCAAGAGCCTACCCTTTGCATTCAAAGTCATACAGCAGGGCAATGATGTGACGTCGGTTGAAAGTTTAGCTTTTCATGACTTGAAGTTGTAGGCACCATGTCCGTCCAGAGGGGCCTACTTTGTATTTTCACGAGCTGAAGTGACTTGGAGGCGTTGGAATTAGGTATGCTGTATCTGCCTGTAGAAATTCAGGCCCAAAGGAGTTGGTGGAGGTAGAACTGCGGAGGGAAATCTTAAGATTGTCCGATCGGAGCTGGGGGGCCGGATCCACAGAACCAGGGACAACCCGATGACGCTGATAGCTTGGTGCCATCACTTCAGGGGGAGGAGAATTGAATAGCTGACATTCCTTTGTGAGCGAACCCTCAACTTAAACGAGCTTGTAAGTATTTTGGCCCGCTTAGAGGCATGCAAGAGTAATCGTCCTCTAGAAGATGAGGTATGCTACATCTTTGGCATTGACTTCGCAATGGTAGGATCTGACTGGGAATGCTCATTCATACGCCAGCGTCACTAAGAATCGAAGGCAGTGTAAGTCAGCATCTTTCGCCTCCGCGGCATCGGCATATGTAGTTAGTCCAGTCTACCAGTCAAAAGAAAGGGTCTTACTCCGTGCGGTTAGAATACTATTCATATGCCACATTAGCAACTACGCGTAGAAATCTCCTAACATCGCTTGCGACGTTTAAAGGGGATAATAATACAGTAAATAATAGTGATTGTGGGTATAGGATAACGCTAATAAGAGTAAAATAAGTGGCTAATCATCTTCTCCTATTATAGCCTGGGTAGCTTAATCTGCAAAGACGTATATCTCCCCTAGCTTTAGATTATAACATATAGTTAACGTCTAGAAGGCTTTATTTATAGCGAGATATTGATTAGACGCACAGCTCTAATCTATTCTCCAATCGAGACGTGTATCGCCTTCTTCAGAACGCTATACTACAGGGCTAAACTAACACACTAAGCGAAATTACCCCTTATATCTATTAACGTCGTTAAACAAACAAATAACAATATTGTAACTGTCTTAAAATGTAACTTAGAAATGTTAACGTGGATTTAGGATAGGTTTTATATAATAGCTTAAACGTACGTTAAAGAAAGGAAGCCGATTAAGGTTAGCTGCTTCTATAAGGAGCTGCCCCTCCTAAGTATTCGTTAGGTAAGTACTGGTTAATAGATATATAAGTGCATTTAACTTACAACTAGTAGGTTGTGCCGCAGGACTTAGCTATTTTACTTAGATACATTCCGATTGTATTTTACACTAACTACAGACATAACTAAGTTCGCAAATACGGAAAATCTGGAGTTTCTGGCGCTTTACAGCAAGCTGCGTCAGTGGACTAAGCAGCTTAATAAGGCATCATTGCCTAGCAGCGGTTCACTTTCCCAAGATCCAGCAATATATCCTAACAGGGCCAACACAGGCCAGACACACCTCAGTGCTTAAAGGCAGCAGAGGCTGCTAAGGTTTTACTAAGCGCTAAGTGAAATGTGGCCTGTGCACATGTCACTGTGGGTCTAATTACCTAATCGGGCGTTCAGTTTCACTTAAGAATAGGGTCTGTGGCCGGTTGGCGTGAAAAGGCCTTATAGGTTATTCGTCCTTTTCCACTTACTTTCCATAAACACTCCTCGATTCTCAGCCCCCCTTATACTGCACTGTATAAAATAATATATGTGGAGGAGAGTCTGAGCCCGTAGATTCTGAAGTTTCAGTCAGATTTTAATTTGGAGCTATATTAGCTAAGATGTAACTTAAAAGCACAAGCTGATTTTTCAGAAATTTCAAATCTTGTGACGACCCTGCAGGCTGTCACCTAGGCCGGCGCGGCCCGACGGATCCCCCGCAGAAGGAACAGGGTAAAGCGGCACACACGGTGCTGCACACTAAGCTAGGGGTGTGAAGACCTGAAAGCCTTATAATTAGTTATTACTTAATTACTCTAATCTTACTAAAACATAATAAAGGTAAGTAACTAAGAAAAAGTGATTACTTTATTTACCCTCCTTTAAGATAAGTATGGTAATTAAAGTATGAGGTATCTCTTAGACAATTAGTATAGATAGTTATTATTGTGACCATAATAGCTGTAAGGAACTTTTAGTTCCTTACGCTAATATTATATTATTTATTTATATCTTACTATTCGGACTCCCCTTTATGCATTATAGTGACAGCGACTTACAGTGACAGTGTACTTCCATCTAGGAGTGTTAGCTTAATAAGCCGTCTTTAGATCACTCTTTAAGTTTAGCGTCCTGCTATACGCTCTGTCTTATCTTGTCCAGACTCCCTTAGGCCCTCGTTAAGAGCAGGTTGTAACAAATCTAAAATAGACATCCATAACGATTTTAACTATAAAAAGGTCTGTGCTTAAAGAAAACATATACAGAGTTAAAACTTCATAAAATCTAACTCCAAGAGGTTTTTTTATAGATATAAGTTGTTTTTTTAAAAAAAAACTAAAAGATAAAATGGAAAATATATACACTTTTTACTTTTATTTATATATTTATATAAGTTAATTAAAGAGATAATTAAATAAAAATAATATTACTAAAACTACCATTTTATAGTGGGTCTAGTGGTATTATTTATAATATTTTATCCTATCGATAAGACTGTGTTATATAGTAAAATAAGATATTTTTACTATTTCAATTATACATATTTCTGATTTTACTTATCTTATCGATAAGATAATACAACTAAAATAATATAATTAAAAAACCCTTTATTAACTCTATATATTAATATTTATTATTATATTTTATTTCACATATAAATTTACCCTTTATAATTAAAATAATATAAAAAAATAATTAAATCTAATCATTCCTCTTAAACTCTATATAAGAGTTAGGTTACGTAATACTTTATTCTATTATAGTATACTATATTTTAACTTCTATTATATAATAATATTATTATATTTTATTCTCAATTATATTATTACTATTTATAGTATTTTATCTTAATATTACTGTTTATACCCCTGGAATTACGTAATTCATTTTCTGGAAAATACATCTTTATGGCCTAAGAGAAGGGCTATAAAATAGTACTTTCTTTATTAATTTTAGTTAAGTGGAGGGCTGGATGCACGGCTTTGAATCAAGGGGAGTAAGTTTATTAAGCTAAGCGGTTAATTTGCGCACAGCGGACTCAGACCCTTCGGCGGCATTTATTGGTTGGGTGATGTAATTGGTCGGTTGGTGGTGGGTTGGAAGGTACATTGGAGCACGAAGGGTCTGGGCTTGCTGAGATAATTCAGGAGCTGTTTTCAGCTGTTGTTTTCTCTTTGAAAGTCAGACAAAGAAGGGGAAAAAAAGGTCGTGCTGGATTGAGCTAAACCACATGTGGGTTAGGTAGCTAGATTCCAGGCGCTAGAACCCGATTACACCGGCCCGATTCCTTTATTGTATTTGTTAGGTAGATCGCTCTTCCAGAATCCCGCTTTCAGGGTAATCAATGATCTTTTACTTCCTGAAAGTTTCTGCAGCCTTGCTTCTTACGTTCAATGATGGAATATAGATAAGACATTTACCTAACTGGTTTTTACTTAACCAGAATACTTTTGTCCAGTAGTAATAGTAGTAATCACTATGTTACTAGATAGTTATAAGATCGACAGGTAATATAAAGAGTATCATGTATATTTTGATGCCCTTTCCGCCTCTAGTAATGCCTAAAAGAATCCTAGAAAGCGTACAGTTCTAAGTTTTATTTTAATTTCTTCATTTAGTAAGTTGTCTCTAAGGAGGCTTGATCTGCAGATATAAATTTGGTAGGCTAATTAAAGCACCATTTATCTCAGTCATCTTAGCTTTGCTGGCTATCATCAGCGGTATTTGTCAGACGGAAAGGGCTGTGTCCAACTAAGCTTAATGCAGCTCAGCAGAGCTGATGCCTGATATAAGTATCTGGATTAACTACAACTATTCAGCTAGTTAAGGCCACCAGCTGCTACCATTTGCCACTACGCAGTACTATAATAAAGGCTTTCTAGCAAAGCCAGAAAACTAAAGAAGAAGCAAGACAATTCCAGAATATCCAGTACGTAAAGTTTCTAACAAGGTCTAGCATTTTAACCCTTACTACCCACTATAAAGCTTAAAGAAGCTAAGATCAGATTTATAGAGAATATAAGCCCCCTGTTAGATATTACGTGACTTCTTTCTATGCAGCCACGCTCTACCGTTAACCCCTTTATCTGCGCCTCGCACACCTTGATGTGAGGAGGTCAGGCTGCTGTCCTGTAGAGAGGTATCGACAACATCGACAGTAACCGAGTTATTAGTTGGATCGGATACTAGTGAAGAATGGGGTGAGAACTCTTTGCACACCACTATACAGCTTAATCAACACTGTTTTATCCCGAGATAGGCTCCTTCTACGCATTTTCTTCAACAACAACTTTTGTTGATACTCCTGCAAACTGCTGCTCCGTCACAGCTTCGCTCGTTAGTACCAGAGGGAAAAGAGGCTCGAGCCTATACGGTGGGCATGGTGTTTGCATTTAAAAACTGACTTTTGTGTTCGGAATCCAGAGATTTGAGTGTATGGTTCATGGTTCGCATCAGCCACGGCGCAGACGTAGAAGAAATAGGAAAAAAGTGCTACTGCCATTAGCCAGGCCCGGTGGATAGTAGAGATAAAATCTTCTAGTTCATAAGTAAACACATTACGTCGCTTTCGGCCCCATGGCTCCCCCGTGCATTACAATAGTGTTTAAACTTGGTCTTTTCACACTCCTTGAGAACATCAGTCGCCCATCGGGATTATGTAAATCCTTAACCGAACCAGCATCCAGAGTATATTAGCTTAGGAGATAGTGTGTCCTTTCTTAACAAGCTAGGTCGGAAACAGGACGAGAGTGAGATAGCCGAGAGAATGGATAAAGGGGGCGTTGAGACGGAGGCTACTAGGATGGCGATGGCAATACCTCGAGCTTATTATCAATCTGAATCTAGTGTCTTTCTTAGTATTTCTAAATATCACGCCGTCTGAAGCCTTCCCATCCCAGTCTGCCTTTCCCACCTAGGCTTTATTGCCTATTGTATCCTGTCTCAACACCGCTCGAATAGCCTTGTGCTTCCATTAAATCTGTGTCGATCAGCAGGTCGGTTTCATAGGCACCATCGACTCCTGTCTCACTCGTACTGTTTGGTGGCTCTTCACTAGAGGAGGCACTCCCATCGTCTGGAGATCGGGACACCCATAAAACCATGACGAGAAAGATAAAGCAGACGCCCGCGAGCCCATAGTATGGCAAGCCGGGGATGTCATACTCACGTCCCCTGGCGTACAAGCCACTGATGATATCGATGCCAAAGAATCTCCCCACGGCTTCGATCAGTTGCTCAACCCATAACAACCACATGGAAGACCCTCCCTCTGCTGCCTGTCCAGTGGTAAGAATGGACTTTGAATACGAGGGATATGCCAGAGCCATTTGCTCGAGGAAGAGTCCAGCTGAGAACCAGTCTCTTGTCCCAGCCCTTCCAAGAATAATATTTGCGCAAATCCCGATAAACCACAGTACCGACAAAGCACCGAGGCTCTTGTGTATGACTTGGCCTTTGGACGTGACGAGGTCAACGAGCCGGAGATACTCGTAAAGGATTACGAGAATTGGGCCAAGTTTGGAGATCATGACAACATGATTTGCGCACTTCATAGAAGAGTCATATCGCGATACAACTGATTCGATGGCGAGCGTTGATGCGGCGAACTGTAGAGGGCTGTAGGAAAGGGAGAGGATGAGCCCGAGGATTGTGGCTGCATCCCATTTCCGCAGGCTCTCGGCCACCAGACGAAATTGGTCTCGGAAAGAAAGGCGACTTTGAACATCAACCAAGGCTGACTGAGGGCCAGTTTCAGGTGAGATCCAAAGGCCGGCTGTTGCCACAACGGATAAGAGCTGACAGCTCAAACCAAGTACCAGAAGCCACCAAGCACCCCAGGTCTCCATGAACAAGCTCACGAGGTGATTTCCCGCTATGCTGCAAAGGGATGGACCAAAAGAGTCGAGCAATAACATGGCCGTAGGGCTATAGTAAGTCAGTATGAAAACACTACGCATAGAAGGCGTGGGGAGTTTCTAACCGCTGTTGCCGTTGAACCGACTCTGCCGTGATTTCGACATAGAGGATCGCGAATGTGATCCCGCCGCCTCCTACAAGGAAGCTAATGAGAGGAGATATCCATTGTAGGTGACGCAGTGGTATGGCTCCATTCGTGTATGCCAGCAAGGCCTGTGAGATCTCGGCAAGCACGCTGCCAAATGCTGCAAGGGACAGGATATGACATTTGCGATGATACCTAATATCCTCAGTTGGTTAGGAACAACACAGTTTTGGTCTATGGACGAGATTGCGGCCGGGAGCACGCACCCTTCTGCTAAACGTAACCAAAACAGGGCAACAACTATGCCTGATAAAACAATTAGAAGCCAGGCGAAGAAAGGGAAGAGAGCAAGGGCGTTTCATTACCAAATGCACCAATCCTTGTAAGCCCTGCCGTGATACCGTTAAGCTCATGCTGGACCGCTGGCACTTTCCGACATTCTGCTTCGTTGAGATCCCGCCAAGCCCACGGACATTGTCCCTCCTGATGCTCCAGGTACGGACAACAAAGAACAGTCTGGTAGACATAGAGGAAGGGTGTTAGGACAAGTCCCATACCCAGCGACATAAACAGACGTGACAGGGAAAGCAAAATTACAACGCAAGGCTGTGGAGACTGAGTGGACTGCATGTTGGGGTGAGGCGCAGTGGGCACTCAAATTGCCCAGGAAGGTACAACGGGTTGTCGAAATATGCCTGAGGGTCAACTTTTCCAGGGCGCTTTTATAGTACGCCTCGCTTCTTGCAGCAGATAAGTCGCCTTGTCATGCAGTCGCCATGCATTTTCTCCTGGTGGAAATTGGAAAATGGGTAGGTATTGGTTTTGAAGAATCTTCGTTGAAAAGTGCAAAAAACATTCGGATTCGATAGGGATCCCTTTTTGGCCCCATTGGGCCTCCCTTGGAAGCACGTTGGGCAGCGACGTCGGCCCTCCAGGTTGGGGCTGCAGCGGCAAAATCTGGTGTGTCAGCCTGCGACTTGATGGTGCGCGCCCAGCGCGGCACCACCCCTCCCATCCAACCCACCATCAATCGACAGATAACTACTCGGCATATCCAACTGATGTATTCGCTTAAGGTGGTGAACGTGCATGCGCTAAATTTCGACGGCCATTGCACGAGTCGATGTCTTAAATTGCGACATGAAAAAATCACCCCAGCCAGGAGCCTGGCTAACGCCGACCTACATACCCGTTCAAGAACGGCCGATTGCCCCTTCTGCCCGCTTGTTAGCTTGCCCGCCGCCAATTGATCAACCTACCTACCTACCTAAGTAGACAGCTTGGTGTCTCACGAGACCAGGCACCAGGCTTGCGTCCCAATTTGGGCTCGATTCAATCAATAAAGCTCCTCGACGATACAACTCAGACCAATCTTTCATCGCTCCTGTCTCCCGCGCATATGTCACTGTTATGAAGATGGACCGGAGATTTAGAAGAAGTGGCGCTTCATCGTCAACAAGAAAGCAAGCTGGGCATCACAAGAGCGGATGCGATGCTCACACAGAATTCAATGTGGGCGAGCCCTTACCCCCCTGGCTTCTAACATTTTCTTTTGGTCTCACCTGAATCCAGTGCGGAAACAACATCCCTGGCTGCGGCATGTTCAATTCCAGCAATATTCTCCAGAAATGGCCGACGCTGAAGCATCTGCCCTGGCCCGAGCCGCTTGTTGACTCGGAAGAGCATCGCCGGTGGCGGCGTGAGTACAAATCATGGAAGGATCTCAAGTGCAGCCAAGGAAAGGGCTATTTTTGCAGGGAGCATGCGAAATGGATATCGTGCAGCGAGGTTGAGCAGAAACTGGCTGTTAGTCAAGCAGAGGAAGGGGAGACATATTGCCCCAGCAGTCATTATTCCATGGACGAGACCTCTCACGACCCCCTCAAGCCAGATGAGGATCTGCCAGCCAAACCTGAGGATCAATATGATGATGATATTTCTCGCATGTTCGATAGGGTTAACTTGGACGATCAGCACGAAGAAGAAGAAGAAGAGGCGACAGACAGCCACTATGGTCTCGAACGCTCCCGATACCCGCAGCAGCAACTGCCGGCAGGTGGCGAAGTGACATATGGGGGAGATCAGGGGTTGAATGATGATCCATACCGGGCGGCGGACCCTCTCGCAGGTTCGACGGGACACTACGCCGGAAGTCCCATGGACGATAGAGGTGTTGATCAGGCTTGGAGAAATCGAGGAACGTGTTCAACCCAGCTCTCACCAATTCCCTCTTTCGAGACGTGTCAAACACATCAGACGCCTAGGAACAATGAAACAGAGTACGTCACACCGCCGCAGCATGGTGTTCACCATGCTGAGGGCGATGATCTCAGTGGCCATCCAGAGGGGGATGATACCAGTGGCTACCCAGAGAACACGGTGCCGCTTGATTCGGGTCTGGATCGACATGCACAACCAGCCTCTAACAGTCGCTCTCGATGGGCCCCGGATTACACCTCTGAAGATTACACAACGGCACAACAACATTTGGATCAAGGCCAATACGCGGATCACTACGAGGACCATTCCGGGTATGCGCCGTTCTATTCCGGCACTGACCAGACGGGCTATACAGACACCCTGACAGGCGACGATGGCCCGACATCCCATGTAGGCCCCTTAGTGGAAAGCGAGGATTTATTTTATGAAGGTTATTATGGCGAGACCTACCCCTACCCGACTTCCCACCAACAGCACGATGCGTCAAAAGGGCACAAAAAGTCCTCGAGGACTAACAAAGGCCGGAAGGGCAAAGAAAAATCACATGCATGATGACAGCAGTTGGGATGGCTCAAGTTCTAGTGAAGACAAGGTGCTTTTCAGACTCCGTTTTCTCTTGTTTTATTTTTCTTTATTTTTCCTTTCATTTTCTTCTGAGGCGCTTCAAATTTCAAGCATCCATCTGTCTCGGGGGTTTGCCGTGGCTGCCTTATGCAGATGCTTGGCATTCTCCTCGTGGACCTCGATCTCCCCAATCAGTTTGCGGATAGCCAGTGTTGTCATCTTATCAATGGAAGGCTTTGAGACCTAAGGCAGATCTGACGTTTTTTTTTTGGAAGAACGAACAAATGTATGTCCCATTCTTTCGAGGTTAGCTTTCCCCAGTGGCGCCGGGCACCTGCTTGACCGGTGGGAGGGTGCCCCCCAATTGGCAAACACCTAATCAGCGCGCATAAGCACAATGCATATTGGTGAACCCTTTGATTCCTATCGACCAACCGAAACCGGTTAGGGAATCAGGGCTGCAGGGTGGGTATGATTGGGCCAACTTTGTCGAATTTGCACATCTGCAAGCCGCCGGGCGCAGGAAGATGCCGTGTGACCCCACCTCTTGACCAGGAAACCAACCATTAACGATTTGCCTAATGTGGGATGCACTGCAATCAGGCTGTGGGATGCGCCTCTCACACCATTCCACATGCGGGTTTTGTCGTTAAGCACCTGCCGTTTTCCGGTGCAAAGCATGGGGCCGAGGTCGCGGACGCAGCATGCATCAGGCGGCCCAGCCATATTCTGCCGCAGACAGCAGCTCGATGGGCCCTGGTGACTGCTGGCGCCGGGAAACGTTGGCGCTGGCAGGGCTTCATATATGCATGGACTTCGGCTCTGAGACAGATGGCTGGTAACGGGCAGTCTGCCCATGACCACCACCCCTGTCATGGAACCTGCCCGTGCAAGGGGTGAAGCTGTCGTTCAAACCGGCCCCTGCCACTTGGCAGCGGTGCACAAATCTCATGAGATATTGGCTCTCCCCGATGTAAACTCGCAGTGGTGGCGAAAAGCGATCGAGGCAGGTTTTACTCTGAGCAAATCCCAGGCCACTGTCAGCGACACGAGTCGGGTCCACACTAACACCTCATCGGAACGGAAAGGAGCACAACAGTGGTTTAAAGCGTGGCAAGAGGAGCACACGGTATATTGACCTCGAATTGCTTGGAGACGAGATCGTCACTGCAGGCCATTTGCTCAAGTACGCTCTGAGAGCATTCAACCATTTCAAGGCTTCTCAGGGGTCACGGGGACCAATCGCAAGGCTGTATCAAAGCGTAGCGGAGCAACTTGATCGACATTCTGAGGCCATCGACATTTTTATCCAGCACCAGCCCGATATCACAGCACTGGTGTGGGGCTCGATTCGCATCATTCTTCAGGTAACCTATCTTCATATCTACTGCGCGTGCGGGGAAAACTGCTTCTTACTCTTTTTCTTCAACAGGCCGCCTCAGACAAAGAGGAAGCGTCCAGAATCGCTGGTGAGGGAATTCTTGAAGTGGTGCGCCAGGTTGACAGGTGGAGTGACGCAGCTACCATATACCTCGGCAGACCGCGCATAGGAGACGCCATAATCAGAGTTTACCATCACACGTTGGATTTTTTGACGCAGGCAAAGAGACATTTTGAAGCGGGAAGTTGGAGTAAGTACTACCCCCAGTCGATGGGCCACCGCAGCTGGACCCTCGGGAAGAGACTGTGTGCTCCCGCATCAAGAACGCTGACATGTGGTACAGGCCGATTTGGCAGCTCAATCACTAGTTCCAGGAAGAAAAAATTCCAGGAATCAGTTGCATTGCTCGGACGCGCCGCGCGCGATCTAGACAAGGAAGTCGAGACAGAATGTAAGAAGCCGTCGCACATTCCGATCATCGGGTCAAATGCCAGCCACTCATTAACACACAACCCTCGCCCAACAGCGCACAAGATGAGTGAGATCCCGAAGAGTTCTGTCACCCTTGGTCTTCGACGACGAAACTCACCATGGCAGTTTACGTCACGGGAAACATGATCCGTCATATGTACACTCAATTCAGCCAGTTTGAACCATCGAGAGGGAAAGGTGAAGGTGAATAATACCTTCCTTCCGCGCTGTGCCGCATCACTGAAATTGATGACATAACTGACGGAGCAAACATTCCTCAAGGCCGAATCCCACAGTTTCTGGCGCATAGGCACCCTGCAAGTCAGTCCCGTTTGCATACAAGTACCAGCACCCCTGTCTAGGCACACCGCTTCCCGGTCGCCCCGAGAAACATCCGTGGGCATTTTTTCTACCTCTCTTTCTCTCATTCTCTCTCTTCTGGAGCTTCAGTCGTCGTTACCTACTCGAGATTGGCTAATCCAGTTCGACAGTAGTTGGAATTGACTTCTTCAGACACAGCATGGAACCCCGCGCCATCACAGACATTGAAAACGAATGGCAAGGTATTTACCCCTCCCTCCTCCTCCCCTACCTCAATATCATACTCAAGTTCACGGCTTGGGCTTGTGGATGCCTGTTTCACGCCCTTGCTCGAGGATAAACAATAAGCTAGCCGCAGCGTCTTTTCCCCTGAGAGACACATGGCTGATGCAAGTTCCACTGTATAGCTTCTACGATTTGGACGGAAGGACGCCATTGGCTCAGCTCTCCGCTCGGCTCGCTGGAAGAGGAAATCGCCGAAGCCGTACCGGGAACCTGGGACTGGGTTCCACGTCAAAAATCGGTTGCTCCATGGCTTGGGAACGAGAAGAAGGGTCCCCTTTGTATACGTGGGCCCCCTGGTGAGTCTCCTCGCTGTTGCACACGACATCCGTGCCGTCCTCATGCATCAGAGTCGCTCTATACTGAAACCGAGACCTCTTAATTCCAGGGTGTGGCAAAACTGTCCTTGCGGGGTGCTTTGTCGGAATTGCGATTGAAGCCTACCCGGGGGCACTGATTGCTCAGTGTCACCTCCAGAGTAGCTCAGGGACATACCGCCCTTCGATCTTGGTTGCCGTTGTGCTAGCCAAAATACTCGACTGCTACGACCCCCGGCGCTTTCCAATGGTGAAACCAATCCTCGGGGATCTCGCTGATGTCACCCAGAGCTACAAGGGGCCCGGCAGCTGTCCTTTCAAGAGACTGTGGGCCATAACGCTTCGTGTTCTAGCTCTCCAGCCAGCAAGGGACGTCTTCATCATCATTGACGCGCTTGAAAGGGTTGGGTCGTCGAAGGAAGAACAGAAGGAATTCTTCGAATCGCTAGACCATCTCTCGAGTTTGCCAAAGGTCCGGGTTGCGTTGCTATCTCGAAAGAGGCTAGACTTGTCCTCCTCACTCATGGTGACTTGGCCGTGTCTCGAACTGACCTCTGAGCTACTCGCCCCCGACATTGCCCGCTTCGCCGCTGCTAAATTCGACTCTTTGGGCATCCCCCAGCAGTTTAAGGAGGTAACCATGCAGCGAATCCACTCAATGGCCGGCGGGTCATATATCTGGGTTGAGTGCCTCCTCGAGTACTTGTGGGAGCCCTGTGACAAGGATGATTATCTCAAAAGGTTGCGCGGCTGCCCACCAGGAATCTGGCCCTTTTATGATCTGATGATGAAGCAAGCCGTATGGGCCAAGAGTAAATCACAACAGCAGAGTTTCTCTCGGATGCGGCACAATATTTTGACGCTCCTCGCCGCCGCTCAGCAACCGTTGGGGATGGATGAGGTTGCAAAGGCCCTCGAATTTGGTCCCTATAGTGCTGACAGGGTGCTCGACTATTGCCGGCCACTTTTATCGGTGAAGAACTCGCGGTTACACTTCATTCACCACTCGGCCAAGGAGTACCTTCTCGATGAGTCCCGACGGCCGACCGCGGAGGATGATGGTTATTTTGTGTCCGTCTCGCCTGAGGAGTCCCACGAGAAGCTGGCTTGGCAATGTCTTCAGTGCCTAACAGACTCTCAATACGCTTCGCCGCTTCTAATCGGCCAATACCTACATCGCAATTTTGAGATGGCAAAGTCGCTCTCGGCGATCCCCAGGCCCTCGAAAGGCGTCTCGTTCGAGTACTCGGCCAAGAACTTCGACTGCCACCTCATTGCAATTTCCAACCCTTCAGATGACCTCTTGGTCCTGCTCAACCAATTTCTGCACGGCCTCCAGTTTGCGTACTGGTGTGAATGGTCCCGCATGGACACCGGGAACATGTCCCGGGCGCTTGGGGTATTTCTGGCCCTACGCAGCTGGTTGGCCACGCTCCCGGAGGACAAACAGCAGCTCGTGACACTCACCGACTACTTCACCGAGCCCTATTCCACGCTGAGGGCTATCTATCAGGACTCAGAAGGCCAGGACCGAGAGTTGCAGTGGTTAGCTCTGATGCGAATTGGCCGATTTTACGTGGACTCTGGCGAGACCACCAAGGCGACCCCTATCCGTCGGCAGGTCAGCGACGGCATCAGCAGAGTTCTCGGGACTCTTCATCCCCTTACTCTTGTCGCAAGGACCGACTGGTGTCTCGGTCTCACCTTTGAAGAGCGGTACGAGGAGGCCCTCGCCGAGCTCCAGAGCGTCGCTGAGGTAGCCGAGACAGTCCTCGGCCGTGATAACACCGAGCTGTACCGCATCTTTCTCGCCAAGGGCGAGGTGGAGCTGTACATGGTTCGGTTTGCCGACGCGGCTGCGACGCTGGAAGCCAGCGCCCTTGGCTATCTCAAGCTCATGGGGCCGGATAACAAGACGTACCTGGGCACGTGGATGTGGTCTTGCCTTCCACTCATCCAGATCGGCGAGCTCGATGAAGCCCTGCGGCGCCTGAAGACGGTATACGAGAAAAGAAAGGAGCAATACGGCGCGGGAGATCTGTTCAATTCCATGACGCAGTTCCTGATGGGCGTCGTCTACCGTAGACAAAGTAAAAAGGCCGAGAGCCTCATGCACCTGCGTGGAGCTCTCGAAACTCGACGAAAGATCTTTTCCCTGTCTGAGATCTGGTCCATGGACCCGGCCATCGAGCTCGCGGCCGGACTGTGGGACTTTGGCGAGACGGCGGCGGCGCATCAGGTCCTGGCGGAACTTGAACGAGACGGACAGTTAGACCGCGTCAAGTTCTTCAAGCGCAAGTGCCAGGTGACGCATCTCAGGGGTCTCCTTGACTGGAAGGCCGGCAGGCGAGACCGGGCCATCAGTCTGCTCCAGGGCCTGCTCATTGACGTCGATCGAGAGGACTACAATCGGGCTCTGCTCTGGGCTGCGCTCGATTTGGCAAAGATCCTGAGAGGTCGGGGGAGGAAGGATGACGAGAGACAGGCTAGCGCTATTTTTGGCGGCATACTTGTCGATCTTAATCGTAGCCAGCATGAGATTTCGCCGGGGGCGGAGAATGAAGAGGGAGATGGAGACCATCCTAACGAGGAGCCGGATCCGCCTCGTCTTCTCAGGTTTGCTGAGGAGGCCCTGACGCTTGTCCGGGAGCAAAGGTTTGCAGAGGTTGATGATCTCTTTCGTAAGGAAGAAGTTGGCTGGTATCGTGAGAAGGATATCTGGCTTTGGTCTGGGGGACCTAGCGCTGACACGACTTGGTTGCGGTCACCGCTTGAGGGTCCTAAGGGCAAAGTATGACTTGGGCCTTAGGGGGTGTTTATTTTGGTTAAGGGGATGGACAGTCGCTACCTACCTATTACTAGGTTCCTTTGAATATAGCTGGGAAATTGGACACACAGATTCGAACTTTACCTACATTTCAGCAATTCTCTGCCTTAATTTGCCGTTCGGTTGCTGAAATATGCATTTCTTTCTATTTCTTTTCCTCTTTTTCCTCATTTTCTCCTTTCTCACCACTGTGACGGTGGACACAACGCTGGATTCTGTTAGACAGGTTTTAGGACTAATTCAATATGCGGAGAAAATGAGATGCTGAGGAGATGGTATGGTTCCATACAGGAGATGTCAGATGCTTCACTTAATCATTTTTACGTACCCTTCACCCAGAGTCTGGAGTGGGAGGTTAACATTTCGCATCTAGGAAAGAATAGAGACATGATTAGTACATCTTCTCTGCTTGTGTCGTGCTGTAGCAATTGTTGCTTGTTGCAAAAGGTACGGGATGGGTGATTGCTACATCTGGCAATGCAAGCAGTCAATTGAAGTAACGTTAATTAATTAGCACATATTGTCGTGAGAATCTGCATTATGTCGGCTCGCGGGCCGCCACGAAAGGCAAGGAGAAGACCGGTACGGACATTGACGCCATGCCCAGCGACGGAAAAGAGTTAAGACAACCTTGATGTCTTGGAGAATTTCCTTCCGGGGAGGCCGAACCGAAAGTTTATCAGTCTGACAAATGCCGAGGATGAAAAGCCTCCCCAACAACTTTGATTCCATTTTCTTCTTCCACACACACTCTCAGCAAACCAACACTCTGCAGCGGTTTTGACATGCAAGCCCTCCATCAGGATGGCATTTGGACTCTTTGCACTCCCCGAGGAGTTGCCCCTTGAGATCATGAAGGTTCTCGACCCAACCAGCATCCAGTGCTTGCGCCGGACCAGCCGCAAGTTCATGCGTCTCTTCTCGCGATTCCTGTTTCCGCCACTGGCACCGCGACCCGCAATCCAACCCAATAAGGGGGGGCCGTCCAAATTTTGTCCGGTCGAGAGCGAATGCCGAACTCGAAAAACAGGCATTTGACAGGGTTTTTCGATTTTTGATCTCGTTCGACAAGATTCAAAAGCAATGCCTCCAGTGCCGAATCACGCAGGCCGAGAACCCCGGAGCGTTGCGCCGCCTGACCAACGAGTTCCTCTTTTGCTGCGTCAGCCGCGTCGACCACCCCTTGGCATATTTCTCCTCGGCCCAGAAACAAAGGGGCCTGAGGACAGGAGGTGTATCGGCCATGAAGGGCGCACCAGCATCTGCGAGCACGCGGCGGTCACTTACAAGATGGTGGCTGATGCGAGAGCGAAATTGATGGGGAACGGGACAACTCTGGTCACCACGATCGAATTTCTGACTTGTCGACATCCTGACCATCGGCCCCAACACCGAGGATGGAAGGAAGGTTGCAAGGAGGGGGGCGGCGGCCAATAGCTGCCAACAGCGTATACAAGGGCTATCCTGAAAAAAGGGCCTGAAAGCGCTGTTGTCGAGACCCAATGGGTCGGACACCTTGTTCTTCCGGGCAGGCGGCCCGGGTCTCGGTTCACAGCCGACGAAATGGTCCAGCACCTTATGAGATTCCGCAAAACTACACCGGCAGGGCGCATCATTCCCCAGACAGGCCCAGGGGATGTCAACCTTCCCGAGATGAGGTGCTTCGATCCAAATCACTGCTCTTGCCTCGATCATAGCAGGCGGTATCCGTCCACCGGGGAACAGGAATGGTCCGGCACGCCTGGGGTTTACCTTCCGGTGCGCGCTAGCGAGCCATCTTGTCGTGTCGATCCAAGCTGCTGACTAGCTGCGAAAAGTAAGCCATCCCACACCGTGGCAACATTCCTCAGTTGCTACTACGAGACTGCGTGTAGATAGGCTGTCAATGTTAAGCCATGCTCCACCGAGGAGCGTTGTCTCCAGATATTTCATGCGCGGACTGTTGAGGCGGCCTTCCTTAGCCAAAAACCCCTGGTTCACTGTGTCTCATTTATGATGCGAAGCCATTGACCCCGATTCCTATAAGCTTTGGGAGGATAAATAAAAGATTAAGGAGTGGTATAAGTGGAGGAAAAAGGGGAATGATTCATGTTCAGAACAGGTTTAAAGATAAGTTATAAAATATAGTAACTGCTTTAGAACTTACTTAATAAATTTTAGTCATAACTAACACTAAAGTCAGTACAGATATTATGATTTCAATTTCGTTACTCTTTATCGTTATTAACGTGATTTAACTAACTTAATCTACTCTTCTTATTATTAACGATTTCCACAGGCCGTGCTCCTATATAAACAAGGCCTAAGTACATACCAAACAGCTAAACTCAATGGGCCTTAAGAGGAACGACACTAATATTATAAGCAAGGTTGAAGGTAAGCAAAGCTAGCAGATCATCTATATTAAGAACTAGCTTTCCATTAGCAGTAAGTAGCCAGAACTTATAGTGAGCAATTAAGACAGCATTATATAATAAGATTATGCGGCTATCAGGTTGTCATTATGTTATTAGCTAATCTCTTAGCAGTGCTAGGCGACGTAACTGTTAATTACTGAAAACGGCTGTTATACTCCTCTGCTAAGATTAGAATTATTAATGTAGTATGTGCTAAGCCACTATTCTTAAGGGGGAAAGGTTTAAACAGTAAAATAAAATAGGCTTAAAGGGTGGAAATTTTAATAATTTATTATATTACCTCAAGCTTTAATGTAAAGGTCTAACCATTATAGCATTCCTTTAGTTAAGTATATAAGCTATTACTCTAGCACTGCATTCTACAGAGCTAAAATAAGCCTTTAAAGTCTTAAAGGGATTAAATCCTAAATGTTGCTAATAGGGCAGTGTATTTATTACAACCTGCACTTAATATAGGCCTTAAGAGGACTGGCGCGGGTTAAGACAGAATGTATAACAGGACACTAAAGACTAAGTAAGCATTCTAAAGATAGCTTATTAAGCTAACACTCTTAAACGGGGGTTTAATATTACTATAAGTCGCTGTTATTATAATACATAAAGGTAAGTCTAAACAGTGAGATATAAATAAATAATTAAATACTAACGTCAGGAACTAGGAGTCCCTTATGGCTATTATAGTTATAATAATAACTATTTATATTAATTAACTAAGAGGGACTTTATACCTTACTTATAGTGTTATAAGTGCTTAAAGTATAAGCATTTTACTCTTTATAAGCACTCTACTTATAAAGTTCCTCTTGCTAACAGTATAATATTATAACCTGTACTTAACACAAGCCTTAAGAGGACTGGCGCGGGTTAAGACAGAACGTATATGTGACGACCCTGCAGGCCGTCACTTAAGTCAGAGCGGCCCGACAAATCCCCCACAGGAGGAACAGTGCGGGAAGACAGTATACACTATCTTAAGCACTGGGCCAGGGGTGCAAAGACCCAAAGCCCTTACGACTAGTAAGAAAAGTGCTTAGTAGTCTATAAGGACCAGCAACACTAAGTACCGCTCAGTTGACTGCTTAACTGTAACTGCGTGATGTACCACTAAGCATAACAGACTAAGTAAAGTACGAAGTACCTCCTAGTTAGTATAGATAGTTATAGTTATGCCCACAACCACCGTGAAGGACTCTAGTTCCTCACGCTAATATTTAATTATTCATTTATATCTTACTATTCAGACTCACCTCTATACATTATAATGATAACGACCTACAGTGACATTAAACCCCTGTTTAAAAGTGTTAGCTTAATAACCTGTCTTCAAAACGCCCCCTACCTTTTAGCGTCTTACTATACGTTCTGTCTTAACTTATACTAGTCCTCTTAAAGCCTATACTAGATACAGGTTGTAATATAGTACTAGCGTCCCAGTTTTAAACGCTGTTTGTTAAATTCTTAAACATTACCTCTCTCCCGCTACTAATATATTAACTTCTAATAAAAGTAAGGAGGTTAAGAAAATGCAAACTTAGCCTTAACTCCCCACTGTTAATAAGTTAACCACTTATCTAAAAGAATTAAACCTTAACCAGTAAGGGCTAGTTAAGGAACCTAATAAAACCTTCCCTAGAGATATTAAAAGCTATATTAGTCTTATTAAGAAACTTTAAGCTTAACTTAACATTATTAAGTTAAAGAATAATGATCTTAAGGGCTTATAAAAGAAATAAGGAAAGCTTCTCTTACCCTTACGTTTTAAAGGAGACTTTACACAGTTAAAGTCCTAAATAACCTAGCTCTAAAGCTATATTACCTATTATAATAAACAGTTCTTTAGGGAGGAAAGGAAGGTTAGGTTTACCAGAACCCTGTTAGATAAAGTAGCAGCTTACTAATATAAACTATATGTAAAGATAATGAATAACCTCTTTATAAATAAAGTGCGTAAGGAGGCCCTTAAGACTTAAGCCCTTTTTAACAACTTTAACGTGTTTATTAACTAACTTTAAACAGAGTTTAAAAAGTTAAATACCCCCAGGTAGGTTAAATAACGCCTTATAGCCTTAAGATAAACGTCCTCTATCCTTAAGTTCTCTATACGCTTTAAGTTAAACGTAGTGAAGACTAAGCTTAGTTAAAAGGCTTTAGTAATACTGTTTTAAAGCAGCCTAAAGGAATATATTATTAAAGATCTCTATTAAGAGGATCGGCTAGATCGTGTTTAAGAGTTAGTTAAGATAATTATTAAGGTTAATAATTAGTATTATAATTACTATTACTAAAAGAACTTCTAAAAGGAAAGAACTCCTTATTAGCTAAGTAAACTTAAAAGGGGAATTAGTTAACTGTAACAGGTTATTACCCTAAACTAATAAACATTAATATAGTAAACTGTTAAAATCAGCCTAACTATAATAAGCTGTAGTAATAACAGCAGTTAAAACCATTTAAAGACTTATCTTAAGTCCAGTGCTTTAACTATCATAAGAAAAGTTATATAGTATAATAATACCTATTATTAAAGTGAGTTAAATGGAAGTTAGTTCTAAAAAGAAGGAAACACGTTAAGTTTAACTTAAGAGACGTTTACGTTAGGATAGTAGGGAATAAAGAAGATTACACTTAGATAGATAAGTGTAATTTAAGAGATAAGGAAGAAAAGGAAGAATAACCTTAAAATGTAATGTATCTAATCCTTAAGGGTGTCTTAGAAGAGTTAGCTATACAGGTGTAAGTTATTACAGACAGATTTTAAGGTGGAAACTTAAGGTAATTAAAGGTATAAGTTATAGAAGACCGACTTTAAGAAGAAATGTTTTAATTAGCTGTTACAGGTTTTAAAAACCTTACGCTGTAAGCTTAAGAACTAAGGAAGTTTAGGAAAGACCTTAACTTAGACCTTATTAAGATAATAAAGGGAGTTAAATGTGACGACCCTGCAGGCCGCCACTTAGGCCGGGGCGGCCCGACGAATCCCCCGCAGAAGGAACAGTGTAGAAGGACGGGGTACACTGTCCTAACACACTGGGCCAGGGGTATAAAGACCCGAAGCCCTTACAACCAGTAAGAAAGTGCTTAGTAGTCTATAAGGACTGATAACACTAAGCACCATTCAGTTAGCTGCTTAGCTGTAATTGCGTAGTGTATTACTAAGTATAATGGACTAAGTAAGGTATAAAGTACCTCCCAGTTAATTAATATAGATAGCTATAGTTATGCCTATAACTGTTATAAGGGACTTTAATTCCTTATGTTAATATTTAATTATTTATTTATATCTTACTATTTAAACTCACCTTTATACATTATAGTAATAATAACCTACAATGACATTAAACCCCCTGTCTAGGAGTGCTAGCTTAATAAGCTGTCTTCAGAACACCCCTTACTTATTAATATCTTACTATACGTTCTGTTTTAACCTATACCTGTCCTCTTAAAGCCTATATCGGGTGTAAGTTGTAATATAATATTAACATTACAGTTTTAAACGCTGTTTATTAAATTCCTAGACATTACCCCTCTCCTACTATTAACATGTTAACCTCTAGAAAAGGTAAGGAGCCTAAGGAGGCTCAGGCCTAGTTACAGCTCCATACTGTTAATAAATTAACAGTACACCTTAAAGAGTTAAACCTTAACTAGTAGGGGTTAATTAAAGAACTTAACGAAACCTTCCCTAAAGATATTAAAAGCTATATTAGTCTTATTAAGAAATTTTAAGCTTAACTTAACGTTATTAAATTAGAGAATAACGACCTTAAGGGCTTATAAAAGAAATAAGTAAAGTTCCCTTTACCATTACGCTTTAAAGGAGACTCTGTACAGTTAGAGTCTTAGATAGCCTAACTTTAGAGTTATATCACCTATTATAATAAGTAGTTCTTTAAAGAAGAAGGAAAAGTTAAGTTTACTAAAGCTCTGCTAAATAGAGTAATAACTTATTAATATAAACCTTATACGAAGATAATTAACGATCTTTCTGTAAATAAAGTATGTAAAGAAACCTTAAAGACTTAAGCCCTTTTTAATAACTTTAATATTTTCATTAACTAACTCTAAACTGAGTTTAAAGAACTAAACGCCTTAAGGTAAGCTAAATAACAACTTATAGCCTTAAGGTAAACGTCTTTAGTACTTAAGTTCTCTATACGCTTTAAATTAGAAGTAGTAAAGATTAAGCTTAGCTAAGAGGTATTAGTGATGCTGTTCTAAAGTGGTTTAAAGGAGTATGTTATTAGAGACCTTTACTAAGAGGATTAACTAGACTGTCTTTAAGAATTAGTTAAGATAGCTATTAAAACTAATAATTAATATTATAATTACCATTATTAAAAGAACTTTTAAAAAGAATAAACTTCCTACCAGCTAAGTAAACTTTAAAAGGGGAATTAATCGATTATAACAGGTCACTACCCTAAGTTAATAGATATCGGTATAGTAAACTGCTAGAACCGACTTAACTGTAATAAGCTTTAATAATAACAGTAATAAAAGCAGTTTAAAGACTTATCTTAAGTCCAGTACTTTAACTGTAGTAAGAAAAGCTATATAACACAGTAATGTTTATTATTAAAGTAAGTTAATTAGAAACTGGTCTTAAAGGGAGGAAAGAACATTAAGTTTAATTTAAAAGACGTTTACGTTAAGATAATAGGTAATAAAGAAAACTACACTTAGATAAATAAGTATAATTTAAGAGATAAGGAAGAAGAGGAAGAACCCTAAGATGTAGTGTATTTAGTCTTTAGGGGTATTATAGAAGAGTTAACTATACAGGTATAAGTTGTTATAAACCAAGTTTAAAGTAGAAACTTAAGACAGTTAAAGGTATAGGTTACAGAAGACTAACTTTAAGAAGAAATGTTTTAATTAGCTGTTACAGGCTTTAAAAACCTTACCTTATAAGCCTAAGAACTAAGGAAGTTTAGGAAAGACCCCGATTTAGACCTTACTAAGATAGTAAAAGGAGTTGAAGAACTAGCTCTCTAAGCCACCTAAGTAGTAAAGTAAGCCCTAAAAAGCGAAAAAAAGTAAGCTGAAAGAATTAAGTTAGAAAAATGAAAATTCTTCTTAACTATACCCTTTAAAACTTTTAAACATTTTAAGCACGTTAAGTAGATTAATACTCTCACCTCTTTAAAAGAAGGATAACTTAAATAACTACCTTACATTAAGGTTAATATACTTTAGACCGGTACCTTAAAGGTCTCTTAAGAAGTCACGAAGTAAGTATACAAACAAAGGGTTTAAAAGTTAAGAGAAAAACATTAAAAGCTAATAGATAAAGTAAAGGACCTGTAAGTTAAGGGCCTTACTGTAATATCTAAAGATAAAGTAGTAGAAATTAAGTTATAACTTTATAACAGAGTTCGCTTCACTAACCAGCTTAAATACCGATTTATTAAGGAAGGCTATTTTATAAAAGAATAAGTTAGTTTACTATTACCTAAGTTTTAAGAAGAAGTTTAGGAGAAGTAACGTATATAGAGGTAAGTGGAAGAAGAAAAGAAATAAAACACCACTTTACCCGTTCTGTACTTTATAACTACAGTACCTATAGTTAACGCTAACTATCCTAATTATAAAGATATACTGTAAATTAACTATATATATAATAACTATATTCTTAAGTAATATAGTAAACTTAAAGCCTTTTATAACTACTTCCTTATTACATAAAGACAAGATTATACTGATATAAGGATAAAGCTAAAGCTAGCTTACTACTAAGTCTTTTACTCCCTAGTAAAAGAGTTTAACGATAAGTAAAAGGTTATTATAGTTAACTAAACCCTTACTACCTGCTAATAAGGAGGGTCGCTTAACAGTTACCTAATTATAATATTCTTATTACACCTTAAGGGAAAAGCTAAAGAATAGCAGAAACAAATAGATTACAGACAGATTTAAAAGTAAGAGGATATTACTGTAATTTAAAGCCGCAAAGCGTACTATTAACTTATTAAGGATTTCTAAAATATTAAACTATTTAAAGTTAAGTGGACATTAAAGCATAAAAACCTAAGAAAAGTTAATTACTAAGTTTATTAAAGTTACTTATTTTTCTAAAAGGAGTTAAGAAAAGGCTACAGGCCTTTTAAAAGAGCTAAAAACTAATAGTTTACTAATTAGCAAAAACCCTAAAAAGGAGAAAAGGCACTTAAAGGTTAAGCCAGATAAGACCTTAAGGATAAATAATTGTTATAATTCAGATATTAAAAAAGTATAAGCATTACTTTATCAGTATTAACTTAATAGATAAAAGAGGGAGGCTGTTTAAGGTAAAAGCAGTAATTAATAATAAAAACACTTCTAACTTAATACACCTGTGACGACCCTGCAGGCCGTCACCCGGGCCAGGGCGGCCCGACGAATCCCCCGCAGAAGGAACAGTGCGGGAAGACGGTGTACACCGTCCAGGCGCACTGGGCCAGGGGTGTAAAGACCCGAAGCCCTTACGACTAATGAGGTGTTGCTCGCAGCATACTAAGTGCTCGCACTATAAGTAGAGGAAACCTCGCGAGCAGAACGCTTATAATATATAAAGTGCTCGTATAACGAGCACTTAAGACACTATAAGTAAGGTATAAAGTACCTCTTAACTAGTTAGTATAGATAGCTATAGTTATGCCTATAACTACCGTAAGGGACTCTAGTTCCTCACGCTAATATTTAATTATTTATTTATGTTTTACTGTTTAGACTCACCTCTGTACATTATAACGATAACGACCTATAATAATATTAAACCCCCTGTTTAAGAGTGCTAGTTTAATAAGCCGTCTTTAGAACACCCCTTACCTGTTAGCGTCCTACTATATATTCTGTCTTAACCTATATTAATCCTTTTAAGGCCTGTATTAGGTGTAGGTTGTAATATAATATTAACGTCTAGTTTTAAACGCTGTTTATTAAATTCCCAGACACCTTTCTCCCACTATTAATATATTAACCTTTAGAAAAGGTAAGGAGATTAAGGAGGTGTAAACTTAACCTTAACTCCTTATTATTAATAAGTTAGTTACACGCTTAGAAGACTTAAACCTTAATTAATAGGGACTGGTTAAAAAACTTAATAAAGCCTTTCCTGGAGATATTAAAAGTCGTATTAGTCTTATTAAAAAACTCCAGGCCTGATTTAACACTATTAAGCTAGAAAATAACAACTTTAAAGGCTTATAAAAGAAATAAGTAAAGCTCCCCCTACTGGTACGTTTTAAGGGAGACTTTACACAGTTAAAGTCGTAAATAACCCAGCTTTAAAGTTATGTCACTTATTACGATAAGCAATTCTTTAAAGAAGAAGGAAAGGTTAGGTTCGCTAGAGCCTTATTAGATAAAGTAACCGCTTACTAATATAAACCCTATATAAAGATAATTAATAACCTCTTTATAGACAGAGTATAAAAGGAGGCCCTTAAGACTTAGGCCTTTTTTAACAACTTTGACGTTTTTATTAACTAACTCCAGATTAAGTTTAAAGAACTAGACGCCTTAAAACGGGTTAAATAACACCTTATAACTTTAAGGCAGACGTCTTTAGTTTTTAAATTCTCTATACATTTTAAACTGGAAGTAGTAAAAACTAAGCTTAGTTAAGAGGCCTTAATAATATTATTTTAAAGTAGTCTGAAGGAGTATGTTATTAGAGACCTTTATTAAGAAGTGTTATTAGAGACCTTTATTAAGAAGATAGACTAGACTGTCTGTAAGAATTGGTTAAGATGGCTATTAAGGCTGATAATTAGTATTATAATCACTATTATTAGAAGAATTACTAGAAGGAACAGACTCCTCACTAATTAAATAAGCTGAAGAAGGGGAACTAGTTAACTGTAATAGGTTACCACTCCGGGCTAATAGACATTAGTATAATAAACTGTCAGAACCGACTTAACTGTGATAAGCCTTAACGGTAGTAACAGTAGAAGTAATCTAGGGACCTGTCCTAGGTCTAATACTTTAACTGTAATAAGAAAGGCTATATAATGTAGTAATATCTGTTATTAAAGTAAGTTAGTTAGAAACTAGTTTTAGAAAAAGGAAAGTATATTAAGTTTAATTTAAGAGACGTTTATATTAAGATAGTGGGTAATAAAGAGGATTACACCTGGATAGATAAGTGTAACTTAGGAGATGATGATAAAGAGGAAGAACCTTAGGATGTAATGTACCTAGTCCTTAAGGGTGTCTTAAAAGAGTTAGCTACAGAAGTGTAGGTTATAAAAGACTAACTTTAAGGTGGAAACTTAAAATCACTGGAGGTGTAGGTTATAAAAGACCGACTTTAGGAAGAGATGTTCCAGTTAGCTATTACAGGTTTTAAAAACCTTACCTTATAAGCCTAGGAATTAAGGAAGTTTAAAAAAGACCTTAACTTAAAAGTTACTAGGATAGTAAAAGGGGTTAAAAAACTAGCCTTTTAGGCTACTTGAATAGTAAAGTAAGCCTTAAAAGGTGGAAAAGAATAAGTTAAGAGAATTAAACTGGAGAAACAGAAGTTCTTTTTAACTATACCTCTTAAGACTTTTAAACACTTTAAGCACGCTAAGTGGATTAACACCTTTACCTTTTTAGAAGAAGGATAGTTTAGATAGCTGCCTTATATTAAAACTGGTGTGCTTTAGATTAGTACTTTAAGGGTCCCTTAAGAAGGTATAAAATAAGTATATTAGTAAAGGGTTTAAGAGTTAAAGGAGAAATATTAAGAGTTAGTAGACGAAGTAAAGGATTTGTAAGTTAAAGGCCTTACTATAACGTTTAAGGATAGAGTAGTGGAAATTAGGTTATAACTTTGTAATAAAGTTCGCTTTACTAATTAGTTTAAATATTAACTTGTTAAGGAAGACTACTTTATGGAAGAATAAGCTGGGTTACTGTTATTTAAGTTTTAAAAAAAGGTTTAGGAGAAATAACGAACTTAAAAGCAGGTGGAAGAAGAGAAGAAATAAGGTACTACCTTTCTTATTCTATACTTTATAACTATAGCCCCTGTAGTTAACATTAACTATCCTAGTTATAGGGATATACTGTAGATTAACTACGTGTATAATAACTATACTCTTAACTAATATAATAGGCTTAAGGCCCTTTATAACTACTTTTTAAGCATATAAAGACGGGATTATGCTATTATAAAGGTAGAATTAGAACTGGCTTACTACTGGGTCTCCTACTCTCTAATAAGAGAATCTGATAATAAGTGGAAGGTTACTGTGGTTAATTAGGCTCTTACTATATACTGGTAAAGAGGGGTATTTAATAATTACCTAATTATAATATACTTATTATACCTTAATGGAAAAGCTAGAGAGTGGTAGAAGTGAGAAGATTATTAACAGGTCTAAGAGTAAAAAGACATTATTGCGATTTAGTCTTATAAAGTGTATTATTAACTTATTAAGGACTTTAGAAACATTAAACTGTTTAAAGTTAACTAGACGTTAAAGTGTAAAAACTTAAGAAAAGTGGATCGCTAGGTTTATTAAAGTTACCTGTTTTTCTAGAAGGAATTAGGAAAAGGTTATAAGCCCTTTAAAAGGGCCGGAAACCAGTAGTTTGCTAATTAGTAAAAACCTTAAGAAGAAGGAGAGGTACTTAAAGGTTAAGTTAGATAAGACCTTAAGGATAGATAATTACTATAACTTAGATGTTTAAAAAGTATAAGTATTATTCTATTAGTGTTAATATAATAGATAGAAGAGGGAGGCTGTTTAAAGTAAGAGTAGTGATTAATAATAGGAGTGTTTTTAATCTAGTATACCTTTTATTAATTAATTAAAGGAAACTCCCTAATTAAGAATATAAAGAGGTAATTCCTATTTAGAATAGAGAAGGAGGCTTATATTAGTATAATAACGGTAAAGTCACTTATTACTTACCACTCTTAATTAAAGTAAATGGGGATAAATAATAAATAGACTTTAACGTTACATTAGTTATAAGTTATAATATAATCTTAAGTTTACCCTGGCTGGAAAAATATAACCCTGTAATTAACTAGAGGAGTAGCTACCTTACCTTTAATAAGTCCCCTAGTTATAATTACTTTTCAGAGAAAGTTAAGAAGGTATTAAACCGTTTTAAAGATACGTGAAGCATTTAAAAACATATTAAACCTTTAAAATTAAGTATGGTTTAAGTTAGGTTTACTAAAACGGTTAAAAGATTAAAAGGTTTACTATATTACCTAAATAACAATTTAAAAGGTGGAAAGAAGTTAAAAGCTGTTTTATAAATAAGTGAAAAAGTTAACTTATTTAAAGTATTAATAGAGTATAGGAAGTTTACCCTGTTTTAAAAAAAGATACTGTAATTACCAGACTATAAACTATAAGATTATAAAATCAAGTTAAAGCTAGGAGTAAAGCTTTACAGCTTTTAGCCTTATTATTTAAACCCCTAACAGGTTAAGGCCTTATAGGAGTATATTAATAAAAACCTGAAAAACGGGTTTATTATAAAGTCCCAGTCCCTAATAAGGTATTTAATATTATTTGTCTTAAGAAAGGGAGACGGTAAGTTATATATAGTTATTAATTATTAAACGTTAAATAAGGATATAATTAAGAATCACTACCTATTACCACTTATTATAGAAATGTGAGAACGGATTATTAAGGTAAATTACTTCTTTAATCTTAATTTCCCTATAGGATTTAACCACGTTAAAGTAAAGGAAGAGGATAAGTATAAAACAGCCTTTTAAACTTATAATGGATATTACTAATACTATATTATATTAATAGGATTAATAAACGCCCTTACGACTTTTTAAGGCCTTATTAACAGTATTCTCCGCCCCTTCCTTAATAAGTTTATTTTTATATACTTAAACGACGTTTTAATTTATTCTGAAATTTTAAAAGAACATTAAAAGTATATACGACAGGTTTTAACAGCTTTTAAAAAAGTGAAACTGATAGTAAACCTGGAAAAGAACTATTTCTATATTTAAGAACTAAACTATTTAAGGTTTAAAGTAACCTTTAGAAAGTTTAAAAAGTAAGTGGAGAAGATAAAGGCAGTTAGGGACTGGTTTACTTTAAAGAACTAAAAAGAATTATAAGCTTTTATCAGCTTTACAAACTTTTACCGATACTTTATTAAGTATTTTATAAAGATTGTAAAACCATTATATAAGCTTATAAGAGAAAGTAAACTGTTTAAGTGGATTAATAAATAGTAAAAGGTATTTAAGGACTTTAAGTACGCCTTTATTATAATACCAGTTTTAACCCTTTTTAATTTCTTAAAACCGTTTTAAGTTAAAACAGACTTTTTAGAATTTGTAATTAATAGAGAACTAAATTAAGTCCAGGATAATAAGAAACGCTACCTAGTTACCTTTTTATTAAAAGGGATCCACAACCTAACCTTATAATACTTAATTTATAATAAGGAACTAATAGCGATTATTTAATGTTTTATAAAGTAGGTATTATATCTAAACGGTATAAAGGAATTAATTTAAGTCTTTTCAGATTATAATAACCTTTAATACTTCCTAATAAAGGAATTTAGTTTACAGTAAGCACAATAAGCCGAGTTAATAACCCCGTTCCACTTCTAGATCTATTATATTAAAGGAAAAGATAATAAGTAAGCTAATACTTTTAATTAAAGATAGGATTATAAGGATATTAATCTAGTCCTAATCCCCGTTACTATATTTAATAAAACAGAAAACAGCACCTTAAAACACATGCTATACGTGTTAGATAACTAAACGTTAGAATAAACTATTAACGTCTATATAAACTTATAAATAAAGTATAATATTTATTAATAATAATAAGACTTTTAAGTAAAAAGGTTAGTAGAAGGTACCTGTAAGTATAAATACCTGTTAAAAGACTTCTTTAAGCACTTATAAGATTATAGTAAAGAGTGTTTAAAATATCTAAACTATAACGAAACTGGTTATTAGTTAAAATAGCTGCTAAAAGGTGTAAACGGCGTGCCTAAACTAGGAGTAAGGCTTTAATACTAAGAGAAACTGTACGTTTATAACCTGGAAAAACAGAAGGAGTATATTTAACAGGTCTATAAGTCTTAACTTAAAGGATATATAAGCCAGGTTAAAACTCTCACACAGGCTTAATAAGTGTACACCTTCCTAGGAATAAAGAAGCTAGTTAAGGAAGTGGTTAATAACTGTAATATCTGTTATTAGAAGTAAAATTAACATTATAAGCTTTATAAGCTCCTTAAACCACTCCCTATACCACAAGCGTTATAAAGTTCCATCTCACTTAACTTTATCACTAGGATTTTAAAGTCTAAGGACCCTGTTACAGGAGTTACCTATAACCAGATCCTTATAATGGTTAATAGATTAATAAAGTAGGCCTACTTTCTATTAACCTTAAAGGATATAATAGTAAAGTAACTTGCTTATATCTTTAAGAAAAAGGTAGTTTTATAATATCTTTAGCTAGATAATATCGTTACAGATTAAGATAAGCTAATTATGTTGAAATTCTAATAAGGATTAATGTAAAGAATAGGTGTGAAGAGTAAGCTTTTAACAACTTTCCACTTACAGACGGATAGCTAAACGGAGTAAGTTAACTAAATACTTATAATATATCTTTAAACCTATATTAATTTTAAATAAGATAATTAGCTTAAGCTGTTACTAATAGTACAGATAACTTATAACATTACGCTAATTAAGTTAATAAATATATTACTGTTTTTCACTAACTATAATAAGGAGCCTAAGCTCTGTTAAGGCCCACTTACCAGCGCCCCCTAAGTTATAATTTACGTAACCTAGATGTAAGAACTGTATAACTATCTGTAAGCTAAACTTAAATTTACACGTAAACGAATAAAGAAGTTTATTAATAAATATTAAATTAAGTAATTAATACTTAAAAAAGGACTTTATTACAGTAATGAACGAGTTAAGGGACTGACTTTTTAAGAGGGGGATTATATCTACCTTTTTTCACAAAACCTATATTTAAAATAACTTAATAAGAAGCTTAACTTTAAAAGGTACGGACCGTTTTAAGTTAAGAAAAAGGTCGCTACCTTTAATTACAAATTAGACTTACCTGCTAGTATAAGGGTGCAGATAAAGGTTTTTCACGTCTTACTTTTAGAACCCACTTTAAAGGGAGTTCTACTGGAAAAGAAGATTAAGATCGATACTGATAAGGATAAATACGACGTTAAAGAAGTTATAAATTTATAAAAGGGAAAGAATACGTTTAAGTATCGTATTAAATAGTTAGATTACGGCCTTAAAAGTAATTTGTGGGAGTTAGTTAAAAACCTTAAGTGCCTAAACCTGATTACAGAGTTCTATTAGAAGAATCTAAATTAATTAAAACCACTTATAAAAAAAGAGTGTAAGGTAAAGGTTAAACCAGTTAGTGTAACCTTAAGGAGGTAAATTAACTAGTTTACTTTAAAGTTAGAAAAATAAGATAAGATTTAACATTTAAATTATTATATTAAAAAGTAAGACCATTATAAGGCTTAAAATTTAAAAAGCGGTAGGAAACTCCTTAATAAATACGGGAGGACATTTATTAGAACCATTAACTAGGGTTATAAGGACCTTAAACCTAATAAGGAGACCGGACCTCTGGAGCTTTTAATAAGCTTTACACAGGAATAAGTATTATAAAAAAAAAAAAAAAAGTTAAAAAAAAGAAAAATAAGTGTGTTACTATTATATTACAGAACTGTTCGTTTATAAGAAGGAAAAAGCTATAAATTAAGTTAGGAAGCGACCGCGTGTAGTAGAGACCCAGTTAGAAAGTTCCCCCAGTTAAAAGACTTTACGTCTTTAAGAGGGGCGTCTAGCTTAACCTCTTTACCTTCCTGGAACTCCAGCAGCTCCACCTTACAGCTAAACGCTTTTACGGCACGATCTTTAAGTTAAGACCGTTACTTATAAAGGTGCGCTAAGCGCGTTAATACTTTTTAAAGCTTAGTGGTGGCTTTATGTAACTGTTAAGTAGCAGACTTGACTTACAAGTTAAGGTCCCGCTTCTTAACTAAGAGGGCTTTCAGTTTCGCCTTACCTACGCTAAAAGCGTTACACTGGGAAGGATAGTGCCTCTCTAAATAGTGGTTATAACTATCGGACCTGTTTAAGACCTGGTAGGTAAGTGGGGGGACGGTGGATTTATAAAAAGAATAAGGGGATATTTCACTATTAAACATATGTGTGTAAGCTGTAAGGTTTAAATAACAGTTAATGCTTTTACCCTATTCCCGTTTAAAGATTTAAGAGCTGGACACTTACTATATAGTAAAGTGAAAAAGAAAACTTACTTTTTAAGATTCTTTATAAAAAAAGAACGTTAAAGAGGGGGAATTATGTAATAACCTTATAAGTTGTCACTTAAGCTAGGGCGGCCTGATAAATCCCCTATAGAAGGAATAGTGCGGGAAGACAGTATACATTATCTAGGTGTATTAAGCTAGGGGTGTAAAGACTTAAAGCCCCTATAATTAATAAGGTGTTACTTATAATATACTAAGTGTTTACATTATAAGTAGAGGAAACCTTATAAGCAGAACGCTTATAATATATAAAGTACTTATATAATAAGCACTTAGGACATTATAAGTAAGGTATAAAGTACCTTTTAACCAGTTAGTATAAATAGTTATAGTTATACCTATAACCACTGTAAGGGACTTTAATTCCTTATGCTAATATTTAATTATTCATCTGTGTCCTACTGTTCAGACTCACCTCTGTGCATTATAGCGATAACGACTTACAGTGACATTAAACCCCCTGTCTAGGAGTGTTAGCTTAATAAGCCGTCTTTGGAACGCCCCTTACCTGTTAGTGTCCTGCCATACGTTCTGTCTTAACCTGTGCCAGTCCTCCCAAGGCCTGTGTCGGGTGCAGGTTGTAATAACACCTCTTATTAGTTAATTAAAGGAAACTCCTTAATAAAAAGTATAAAGAAGCTATTCTTATTTAAAATAGAGAAAAAGGCTTATAGTAATATAATAACAGTAAAGTTACTTATTACTTACCACTTCTAATTAAAGTAAATAGGGACGAATAATAAGTGGACTTTAACATTATACCAGTTATAAAGTATAATATAATCTTAAATCTACTTTAATTAGAAAAGTATAACCTTATAATTAACTAGAGGAGTAGTTACTTTACCTTTAGTAAGTCCCTTAATAATTATCATTATTTAAAGGAAGTTAAGAAGATATTAAACTACCCTAGAGATATATAAAGCACTTAAAAGCACATTAAACCCTTAGAATTAAATATAGTTTAAGTTAAGTTTACTAAGACAGTTAAAAGACTAAAAGGTCTACTACACTGCCTAAATAACGATTTAAAAAGTAAAAAAAAGTAAGAAGCTAATCTACAGATAAGTAAAGAAATTAACTTATTTAAAGTACTTATAAAGTATAAGAAGTTTACCTTATTTTAAAAAAAGATACTATAATTACTAGACTACAGATTATAAGATTACGAAATTAAGCTAAAACTAAAAGTAAAGCTCTGTAACTTTTAACCTTATTACTTAAACCCCTAATAAGCTAAGGCTTTAAGGGAGTACATTAATAAAAACCTAAAGAATAGATTCATCGTAGAGTCTTAGTCCCTAACAGGGTACCTAATGCTATTCGTCTTAAGGAAGGGAGATAGTAAACTATATATATTTATTAATTACTAAACGTTAAATAAAGATATAATTAAGAATCGCTACCTATTACTATTTATTATAAAGATATAAGAACGGATTGTTAAAACAAACTAGTTCTTTAGCCTCGATCTCCCTATAGGGTTTAACTACGTTAAAGTAAAGGAAGAGGATAAGTATAAGATAGCTTTTCAGACTGGTAATAAATATTACTAATATTAAGTTATACTTATAAGATTAATAAATACCCCTGCGACTTTCTAAAGCCTTATCGACAATGTTCTCCGCCCCTTCCTTAATAAGTTTATTTTTATATATTTAAATAATGTTCTAATTTATTTTAAAACTTTAAAAGAACACTGAAAACATATATAATAAGTTCTAACAGCTTTTAAAAAGGCAAAACTAACAGTAAACTTAAAAAAAAGCCACTTCCACGTTCAGGAATTAAACTATTTAAGGTTTAAAGTAACCTTTAAAAAACTTAAAATATAAGTGGAGAAGACAAAAAGAGTCAGAGATTAGCTTACTCTGAAGAACGAAACAGAGTTATAAGCTTTTATCAGCTTTATAAACTTTTATTAATATTTTATCAGATACTTTATAAAGATTGTAAAATTACTATATAAACTTACAGGAATAAGTAAACCATTTAAGTAAACTAATAAGTAATAGAAGGCGTTTAAAGACCTTAAGTATACTTTCATTACAGCACTTATCTTAACTCTCCCTAACTTCTTAAAGCCCTTTTAAGTCGAAACGGACTCCTTAGAATTCGTAATTAGTAAAGAACTTAACTAAGTCTAAGATAATAGGAAACGTCACCTAGTTACCTTCTTATTAAAAGGGATTTACAGCTTAACTTTATAATACTTAATTTATAATAAAGAACTAATAGTAATTATTCAGTATTTCGTTAAGTAAGTACTGTATTTAAACAGTATAAAGGAACTAATTTAAGTCTTTTCAGATTATAATAACCTCTAATACTTCCTAGCGAAAAAGCTTAGTTTACAGTAAGTATAATAAGTAAAGTTAATAGCTCCGTTCTATTTCTAGATTTATTATATTAAAGGAAAAGATAATAAGTAAACTAATACTCTTAGTTAAAGACAGGACTATAAGGATACTAACCTAATCTTAATCCTTATTATTATATTTAACAAACTTAAGAACAGTATATTAAAGTATACGTTATAAATATTAAATAATTAAATATTAAAACAAACTATTAACGTCTGTATAAACTTATAAACAAAGTATAATATTTAAAATTGCTGGCGTCGCTTCGTTCGTCATTACGTAACGGCCCTTCGCTACGCTACAGGGCGCTCCATTCCTCACTTTCGCTCCTGGCAATTTTGGCGTGGGGTATTAAGCTTATTTTAATAAGTATAGTGAATAAAGCGATAAAAACCTGTCCAGAGGCTAATATATCTGTTTAAAAACGTGAAATAAATATTAAAAAGAATAATAATTAAGGTTAAGAAAAGTAATCTTTATAAATAAATCTTAGGTTTTATTAATCTTATTTTATA
>Ga0247760_1000585_pt1 | contig 38865 bp, 49 predicted proteins | sample UWRJL171409R4_FD_179936 | JGI IMG/M metagenome (GOLD analysis project Ga0247760, IMG submission 179936) | Plant litter microbial communities from Arlington Agricultural Research Station in Wisconsin, United States - UWRJ-L171-409R-4 | ecosystem: Environmental > Terrestrial > Plant litter >... | reverse complement strand
AGAACCCATCTGCTCCAAAGACTTCACCTACTCCTCCGCCGGCTTCACGTTCGGCGCCAAGTTCATCCCGCGCGACCCCCCGGCCATCATGCAACAAACCTTCTCCCCACACTGCACAACCGACCAATACGTCAACACGACGCTTAAGTTCTGGCTCGTCGCGCAATGCGCGCACTGGGACCTGGCCTTCAAGCGGCCCCTGGACGCGGACGACTTGCGCTTCATTCTCATCTGCGCGCTGCAAGATGGACGGATCTCCGAGGAGAGGGGAGTCCCGGCGAAGATGCTTGAGCTTGAGGGGCGGATGAGGGTGCAGTGGGAGGAGAGGGTGGCAGAGTATGAGCGGGAGATGAGGGCTTGGAGTGGGGAGAGGTTGGCTTTGAGTACTGATATCACGGAAGAGGCGAGGGAGTTTCCGGAGGTTTTTGTGGCGAGGTATTTTCTTGATGAGGAGGGGAGGCCGGACAGGGGGAAGACGGAAGGGCCGGTTGTGCTGGGTGCGCTTAGGGGCACGGCGGATAAGTTGGCGGAGGCGGTAAAGGGGGTGGAGGGGCTGGCATGTTATATGACGGAGAGGATGTCGATTGTTTGCTGGGGGGATGTGTTGATTCCGGGTGTGGAGAAGGCGTTTGAGGGGATCAAGGAGATGGAGGAGGCGCGGAGAGATCCGTTATTTAGGCCGACGATAGAGGCACATTTCGATATAGATCGGTTCGTAGCGAAGTATTTTCTGGATGGGATGTTTGGAAAGCCAGAAAGGACGCGGACGCCAAATCCGGTGGTGATTCGGGGGTGGTTCGGTGGAATTCGGTGCCGCCAGAGGTTGCTCAACATCATCGTGGCATGTGAGGGCTTGAGCGTGTGCTACTTCACTGATGAGAATGGCGAAGACTTTGCCATCCTCGGCTGGTATGAGATGGCGCTGAAGGAGCAGAAAAGATTGGAGAAGGCGATGAAGTTGAGGCTGGCTGAGCGTGAGAAAGCTAGGCAGGAGGCGGAGAATCGGCCTTGGGTGGAGGCCTTGATGCCACACTTTGCCTACCTCGAAAGAAGGCAGTTCATCCCAGAGTCACCAAATCAGTTCTTCATGAACGAACTTGTGGGCTCGTGGATCGTCAAGTGTCCGGTCATTGAAAAGGACTGGGGCGGCGCCCCTGGGAACATGAGTTTGGATATCTGGGCCGACAAGCCTCGGAACAAGTTTGGACTCGTTGCCGCGTTTGACCTAGCCCTCGTGAAGGGCACGGCGTTGATAGCCCAGTCCGATGAGTTTATGCAGGGCCTGGAAGACTACATGGAGGGTTATACATCAGAAAAGGAGGTAATAATGGACAGGGCGGGCGGCTGGAGGAGGAAATACAGAAACGTCGCCAAAGACCCCGCGCTCCCGGTCAAATTAGCGAATTTACTGTCCACACCTGTTCGCGGCTCAGGAAAAGTGTACCTGCACTGGATGGGGCGCCAGATCGGGGAAGAGAGCGCGGAGATCGACCCGGACAACAAAAACACGGGGTGCATCGGAATCGACATGCAGACCCGGGTGGTGGGGAAGGGCGCTATCCGCTATCCAAGATTTTTCAGTTCGCCATTGGATATTTGGGTATACAAGGTATCAGATGAGCCTCAGAGATTGCCCAAAAGGTGGTCCCATTTCTGTACGTTGGCGCCGGATGTTACCAAGTACGATCCTTCCACTGATACGGTGGCGGGCTCCGTGAGTCTCAGCAAAGATGGAGTCGTCTGACGGGGTAGGAGCCTGGTTCAGATTTAATCATAATTGCGGTCAAGCTTATCTGCTTGCACTTGAGGTAGTAATAATTCAGTGGTCGAATCAACGCTGTCCGCCGTCGCTCTCCACACACAGAACGGAAATATCTCTCGTGACTTTGGGTTTACTTCATCTCCTCCATCATCCCCGGGAGATGCGTGAGCCCTACAAACTGTCAGTATCAAACCCCCTAATAATCGCAGGATACTTCGTAGGAACCAGGAATACCCACATGAGTCGATATCCTCGGTCACCCGCCTCTGAACAGCACACTGGTTTCCCTTGGCAATATTCTGCGTCTTCAGTTGCGGACAATTGATATTGCAGTTCGTGTCCATAGCTTTCTGGAGTGCATCGTCCTTCCAGCCGAATACGTAATCACCTGCACGTTTGTTGTCAGTCTAGTACTAATCTCTCAAAGGAACCCGGACAAACCATGATTGCTAAATCCGGTATGGTCACCCTGCGACCAAACAAATGGCTGCGAGCCATCTTCAGTCCAAAGTTCCTTGGCGTTGAACTTCGTCGTGTCCCAGATGGTCTCGAAAAAGAGCTGTGGGATTCTGACGGGGTGTGTGGCTGGGCAGGGTCCGTTATTCTCAAATGTGCCCGTGGAAGGGTACGCGATGTGCGACATGTGGTCTGGCGAGTCAAGGTTCTTGCCGTCCCAGCAGCTATCATCTGTGTTAGATCATGTCCTGAGAGACTTGAATGCGGAGGGAGAGACATGCGTTGGGAACCGGGCGTTGACCATGATCCCAGCCGGGCAAGGCTTGGTCGGGAAGTCGAGCGTCTCGCCAGTGCGGGTCATGATGTTCTGCAGACAGGTGTATGTAAGTTGCCGGAAGCGTTGGGCCTCCTCGCGAGTCCGCGAGGCCTGCGAACCGGTAAGCATCCGGTAACCCGGCCTGAAGGCTGTGACGGTCTGTTTGGTGCCACCGTATGGTATATAGTAAATGGTCATGCCGCCCTGGGCCTGCTCGAAGCCGCTGTTCGGTTTTAGGTTGACGCGCTTGTATGTACCGTTGCGAGCTTTGAAGAAGAGCACAGCGGTCCAGTAGTTCGAGAAGTCGTCAGCGAAGGTACACGTAGTGCATGTTGCCTGCGTTGGGGGCGGTGAGTTGGGATCCATGGTTACGTTAAACGCGTTCTGAAAGCGTGGTTAGCTGGCTGCGTGTCTCTTGGGGAATGTGACGTACCCCGCCGACGATCTGGTGGAGGTGAGGCGCAGGCGCAGCTCCAGGATTCACCAAGCTATAATGTGCGGTGTGAGTATGGTGGCGTGAGTTCAGTTCATGGGCATGAGCGGTGACTTACGGGTCAAGACGGTCAACGACGAGTGATGAGCATGAGAACCGGAGGAGCGCGTTGGCGCCCGGTACCGTGAGCGCCAAGGCGGCGGCAAGGGAACCCCAGCGCATGATGTTGTGCGTTTTCCCCTTGGGGGTCAGTAACCGAACTTTGTGTTGTTGAGGCTTGGAAAAGGATCTCGGCCCAGACCAAGTTTGGACGATGTAACTGACGACCAAGTGTAAAAAAGGGGGAATAGATGGAACCGGCGGGGCTGCTTGACGAGTCAAATACACAGCGACCCCGTGTTATCTTTGTTCTGTCACCGGTGACATCTAAGCGATACTTACAAGTCCGAATTGTCCGGTCCGAAGAGACTGGGGGATGTCGGCTGTCGCGACGGATCGCGTGGGCGCCCACCTTGCTGTCTGCAATTACCGGGGCCATTGGTATTCGTATGTAGTAAGTGCCGGCTCATGTCTGGGTGCTGCAAAAGATAATCTTGATTCGGTGGATAAATAGGGGTTGCCACTTGGCGCTTTGACTGGACAGACTGTCGCTTCTACTGTCAGTTTAAATGAACCTGCTTCTCTCCGTAACAGGAACGCTTTATATTGCGGAGTAGCTATTACACCGATCTGGAGCTGTTCGGGGAAGCATATGTACAGCTGTGCTCTACTAATAACGGGCTATATGATACTTAACTGTCGTGATATACCTCTGGAGGAGCAGCCGTGTTTGTGTTTTTCGTGGTATCGATATGCAGCTTTATCCCGAAAACAAGCTTCCAGATGCTCTGTCTCATAAAGACAGGATGCGCTTGTATTTTTCTTTGTCCAAACCGGACTGACAGGGCTGACGCCCTAGGCGCCACGACTCGGAACGACCGCACAAAAACTGCTGCCTTCAAGTTCGGGGCGCATGGACGAGCGCTGCAATACTTCCGAGTAGTGGATGTCACTCGAAAAACTCGGCAATCTTGACTGCAAAAGCCCCTGTGCTGTTTTTTCTCAAATCTTCGTGTGATAGCTCGAGTACCTTTCTGTGCGTCCAACAAAGACTTTTTCGTCGATGTGGGGGCTGTGGGTATTTGTAGACATATCTGGCTGTTTCGGTGTTAGATAAACTCCCGACCGCATATGCCGAGGTACCCTTACCATAAACTCCAGGCAAAGCATTATCAATGTGCAGAGCCTTGATAATAAGTTGCAGACTTCCTCGCTTCGGCGGCCTCGAATATCAATCAAGCTAACTGCCCATCGCGATCGCGGAGTGCAGGCCCGAGACTACCAAGGGAAAGATTTTCAGCACGGCGACGGGATATAAACCAGCGAGAATTCGTTATCCCAGGTCGAACAGAGAGGTTCAGTGACCTTATGCTTCAACTGAGGTGGAAACACAGGGGTCCTTTGCCCCACGTGCGCTCCACCACATGTCCGCATACGCTAAGAACCTTATCCACACGCGGCCAAACTCAGATACGTTGCGTCGCGTTCTCAGAGCTTGATTTTGAGGTACACGCGTGACTCCGTTTTACTTTTGTGCGATAATATATAGGTATCCTTGACCCTTAGCTTGCCATGGCTTCATTGTCCCAGACCTCGCTCGAACAACTCACCTCTGACAACCCTTCCGGTCACACTTCGGTCCCACACCACCTTCCCATTCGGCGAGCTGTATCAGCTATACATATCCCTGGCCATAGACCCCTTTCCAGCCACCGGCGATGCTTTAGCGATATAGCAATGGATATTCACAACACCGTACCTCCGGATACAGACAAGGGCCCAGGCCAATCTCCACCAAACCCCCGGCTCAGCGACGACAAGTCGGCTTTCAGGGGCTATCAAGATGCGCTTGAGCCCCTCGGGATCTCCTTAGTTAGTTCCAATGGTACTACAGCCCAGACCAACCTTTCTAGCGATGAGGAGAAGCAGGTACGGCAGCATCTGTGGTCTGAATTTGGCGTGAAAGACTTCTACGTCTCTGGACCATTCATCGTCCTTCTTCGTGACGCGACCGGACCGGCCGCATCCCGGGACACAGGTCAACTACCTCATTTGGTCGGAGCACTATGCCCGTTGTGGCGCGACATTGACGAGCCCGATGACGAACCGATGGTGTTTGGAGAGATGGGTGAAGGAGCTGAAATGATGGTCGATGAATCGGTCTTTGCAGGATGGGACTATGGCAAGGCACCATCTAACGCTATCGTCGAGCACCTCGCCACCTATTTGTTCACTGAATGTGAAGCTATAACATGGATTGCTGGATGTCTTGTTATAGAGCTTCCAAAGGTGGATGAAGCTTCGTTCGAAGCACAACTCTCGAACATGCCCCTCTCGATTGCATACGCGCCTTGCGCAGTACAGTATCATAACGGGCCCTTCCCGACTGACGAGCAACGCAAACGAGCCGTCACACCAAATCCGAAGCCGGCGGCAAGCCACGACCGAACAGACGACGAAACGGATTACGTATCAATGGATGGAAAGTTTTATCCTGGGTCAATGATATACTCAATTAACGACAAGCAAGACCGAGCGATGTCATGTGTCTCAGCCGGGGTGCTCATTCGAAAGGGAACAAGCCGTCGATTAACATGTTCATGGCATGCCTGGGAAGATATTAATAAGGACAATCCGGGCGTATTTGGCCAAGATACTGACGAAGCGCGGCACATGTTCCGGGTCATACAAGGGACCAAACCGGGCACTAATATTGGTTACGTCAAGGAGAGAGTCGGCGAGACTGACATTGCCTTGATCCAGTTGCACGATGGGATTACATTTGAGAATAAGTTTCTCGACTCTGGTTTCTCCGCCAAACGGTTGGTTCATAGCTCACATACCAAAGCTATGGAACTATTCCATATTAATGGGTTTCCAACTGGAGAACAAATCTTAACCTGTTTGGGGACTCGGTGCACCGTGAATCGAGGTAAAAGCCTCTTAACTCCCGGTATAAACGCGGTACTTCCACAGCCTGGTGTGGCTTATGTCAAGTGTCGGCAAGTTGCTGCTTTAGCGGAGGACAAAGCATTGACGAGAAAGCCGTACATCCGGGATAGCGTCTGTGGATCGGTACTTCTACGAAGTAAAGTTGAAGGGGAAAAGGCTAGTGAAGACACAGTGATGGCAAGAGGAGAGGTGGTGGCAATGTGTCACCTTGTAAACCTCACTTCTGGGTACAACCCCCGGCAGCTGTTGATGTTTGCGGATGCATTAGATCCATTGATAGAGGACGGTTGGACGATTGTACCACTTTTGGGTGGGATTGAGGAGAAAAACATCACCCGAGATGGCAGTGAGGAGTCACCGGCAAAGAGGCTGCGGACTCGGTAGTACGTAAATATTGATAGGAGTAACCTGACTACTGAATTTTGACGCTGATGAAGAGCTCTCAAGTGAAAAGGAAGTATGACAAACCTTGCTCGGGCTAGCACCGGACCACACATGGACTGCAGACGGAGAGGTGGAGGAAACTCCAGGCCTGAAAGCCCGGGAAGCCATGGATAATTGCTGTCCGTAGAAGGCGTTGTATAAATATTGACTTGAACTACTTAAATATAATTAATTATAAGGATGGCGAGAATGGCTGCTTTAGGCCTGGAAATCCCCAGACTCCCACTGTGGATTAACTACTGCCCACCCCCCATACGCATGGTACGGTAACACACCAAGAGCCATAAAGAAAACCGAACCAGTAGGTAGCTTTCCTCTGGGACCTAGAACAACCCAGGCATGTCGCACTTGCGTACCAACCCCAGCCCAAAACGCCCCCACTGCGTGAGAACACCCCCGATGGTACAACTTGATCAAATGACCCCTCGACTTCCCATCAGGACCCAGGCCGGACGAAGACCGGGATGGTACCGGTACTTAAAAGCGGAGGCGGAGGATCTGAGAGGCCTCGAGGCACAAGGGCTCTACACAATTCCACTCAAACTCAACCTCGCGGAACTCTTCACCGTGCTCAGCTTCTCCAGGGTGCCGAGCGAGGTGGACCTCTCTCAAGAAGTAGAACGACTCGACGATGGCGTCGTTCAGGACCTCGCCCAACTCGGCAACGGCCCGGCTAAGCTGCGGGAAGCCTGCATCTCCATATATTAAATGAAGGCGGTTAGTGTCCTCCCATTTCTTTCGAAGCTCGTCGTCTGTCCACGCCTTATTCGGCATAGGGTATCTAGTGGCCAGCAACTGGCGACGCGCCGCTAAGATGGGTTCCTAGGCTAGCTCGGCTGCCTAATAATAGCCATCAGAATATCAGTATCTGAACCACAACCAGAAAGAACGTACAGCGCAACCGGGCAATCACTTACATGGAGTTGCTCTTGATTACCATTTAGACCATGATGAGAACGATAAGCACGTTCTGCAGCGATAAACGCAGTGACGAAGGCCTTAACCCCGGTGTTGACGCGGACGCGGACCTCCTCGGTGACGATGTATTCACCATTCTCGCTGAACTTGGTGTAAAAGTTGCGCTCCACGAAATCCAAGATCTCATATAGGGACCGAGTGTCCCGCTCAAGCATCGCACACGGCTGCGAACAGGTTAGCTACCGGAGCGAAACAGAATCATGAAACCCATTTTGAACCTACAACTAAGCAAGTTTGGCGACGCGAGGTGCACTGGTCGCAAACTTTTGACGTCTTCTTCAAAAAGCCGCAGTGCGACACGAACATGGTAGCGTCACCGGGGACATAGTTGATCGCTGCCGTATTGAGGCAGGTCACACAGCTGAGCTCATTGGAGAGGATGAATTCGCCATCAGGGCGATGAGCGCGCAACTCTCGATTTGCTTGTTTGACTTGCCTGAGGCGTTGACCTCGCGGCTTCGCGGGGGTTGTCGTGGCGGGGCGTGCACGACCCATCTTGACAGACGGGCAAGCGGTGGAACAATACCGGGGAGTTGTGTGATGAACTTGGAAAGATGGAAGAGATTTTTTGCTGAAGACGCAAACGGCGGTATTTGGAGGAGTTGATAAGGTCACGAAGCGAAACTGCAGAGAGAAGTGGGTTGGTGACGGAGCATGGAAGGAACGAAAATGTGGGAAACAACACCGCGTGCCGCATGAAGTACTATTGCAGCAGTAGAATTTCGTTCCGAGCTGCCGTTTAATGTCTGGCACCGACATTCCTCCTCGAGGCTCACGAATAAATGGCCGCATTGCATTGCTTGACAATAGTCTGAGATTCGCGTGGTCGGGGATGCTAGATTCTTCAACCCTAACCCATGGACCCACAATTCCTTATCAGATTGGCTGATAATCAGTTCCCCACAGAAAATCACAGCTCCAACATGTCAATTACGGCACGCAAACCTAAACCCCGCCATCGCCACATCTGAAACGTCTCCCAAAAAAGGACAGCTGACCTCTCCCCAAGCTGCTACGAAGTCGGCACAATGGAGACCAAACCCGAGACTGCCGCCGCGGCGGAGAGCATCACCTCTGTGCCCGAGGTATCGGAGCCGCACAAAGCCCCCGCTACCGTCGCCGCAGTGACTCCATCGGCTGCAGGCAACGAAACTCAAACTCCCACGGCGGCGTCCGATGCCGAGAAGGCCGCTCCCATTGCGGAGGTAGTCCCGATTGCCGAGCTCTGGAAGGCCGCCCAAGAGACGGGCCATCCCGATATCTGGGGCGTGACGCTCGCCGACCCCAAGTCGCACATCCCCAGCCAGATCGTCCTGCAGAAGTACCTCAATGCCAACGATGGCGACCTCGTCAAGGCCAAGGACCAACTCGTCAAGACGCTTGAGTGGCGCGCCCAGATCAAGCCCGTGGAGCTCGTGAAGAAGGTTTTCAACAAGGCCAAGTTTAACGGCCTCGGTTTCGTCACCGCCCACACCGCCGACGGCGCTACCTCCACCGAGCCCAATGGCAAGGAGATCTTCACTTGGAACATCTACGGAGGCGTCAAGTCTATCGAGGAGACCTTCGGCAACGTCCAAGAGTGAGCCCCGTTCCCCAATTTCGCGCCGACGCGATCTAACCACGCGCAGGTTCATCGAGTGGCGCGTCGCCCTCATGGAGCTCGCCCTGCAAGAGCTCTCCATCGCGACGGCTACTAAGCCCATCACGGACGTCGAGGACCCGTACAAGATCTATCAGGTGCATGACTACAAGTCCGTCAGCTTCCTCCGCTCGCCGCCGCAAGTCAAGTCCGCCAGCTCCGAGACCATCAAGGTCTTTGCGCAGAACTACCCTGAGCTGCTGAAGGAGAAGTTCTTCGTCAACGTCCCCGCCATCATGGGCTTTGTCTACAGCTTCATGAAGCTTTTCGTCGCGGCCAAGACCATCAAGAAGTTCCACCCCATGTCCAACGGCGGGAACCTCGCGCTCGAGTTTGGCGAGAGCAAGGTCAAGGGCCTGGGCAAGCAGCTGCCCGTCGAGTATGGTGGCAAGGGTGCCGATCTGAAGACGCAGGGCAAGGAGCCGCTGCTGGAATAAAGTGGACGAAACTGGATAGAGATTGCCTGGCAGGATGGTCTGATTAGCCAACAGCTCGTTTGTTTGTCGGGTTTTCAGCAAACATGGGAATCTGTTTTAGATAGTATTTAACCTCTAATCCCCGCTCTTTGATAGAGAAACCAAAGACACAATTTTCGTTTCACGGAAACACCGTTCAGCCAAGCATCGCGGATAATTATTCCCCGATGGCGTCACCAGGTCCAGTGGATCTTGCGCAACCAAAACCCCGCAGCGTGTCCCCGCCCCTCCGCAAACGGAAGACGGATGACAGCGGAGGCTCTCCACTTTCTTCGCTCGACAACTTCCAGTGCAGGACCTCAGTTTCTGCTGCAACCTCGTTGATTCGTATTAATTCATCTGCCTATTTCGCTGACCTTGAAAGAGAAAAGAATTCTAAGAAACAATGATTACCGGCTTGCATCACGTACGCCCGCTACCGTTGGCCGAACCTAAACAATGAGAAAAGAAAATCGCTGACAAATAAACCCCAGGTCAACATCCTCGTGCCTCCGGGGACACTTCCTGCTGCAAACGTTTTCTATGGCACCACGCTAGGCCTCAACCCCCGTGCCGTCCCGCAGCTCCAAGCCGACAGTCTTGCCTGGTTCGACATTGCATCCTCCGGACAGCAGCTCCACGTCGCTTTTGGCCGCCCCGATGTAGACTTCACCGACGAGGCGCGCGCAGCCAGACGCCATCCCTGTTTCCGGGTTGAGAGCCAGGAGCAGCTGAACGAGTTGCAAAGACGCATCTGGGAGCATTACGAGCGCGGTGGCGAGGGCGCGCCGAGCGAGTGCGATCGTCCTGGGGGGGAGAATTCCGGTGCCAAGGGGGTCGAGTACCCGACGAGATTCTTTGCGAGGGACTTTGCGGGAAACCGTTTGGAATTCAGTCTTTAAGCTTCGTTCAGGTCGAGCTCGGGCATATCCGACATATCTTCGGGTGGGGGCAAATTCTGTCGCCACTTCTCCGCCATTGATGGCCAAATCGGCGACTCCTTCTCAGGGCCTAAACTGCGCCTCATCTCAGCAAAATATCTGAGAAGGGAGGCTTCCTCAGCCACGATGTCGTCGTGAATTGGGAAAATTGGAAAATCTGGGCTAGCATGACTAGAGAAGATTGATTTCATGTTGGCGCAAATACGGACAGTTTTGCGGCCCGAGCTGAATGGTTTTCCATGTTCTCTATGATTTCCAAGTGATGTCGGATGATCCCCAAAGAAGCCGAACATGCCTTCGATCGCGCGGCGGTTTTTTTCCAGGTCGTTTTGACGAGCATATTCGCGCCATGCTACGTCAGGATGAGCATCACCATTACGAGACGGCGCCAGGACAAATATCAGCTCTCTAAGCTTCCCGTTCCTTTCGGATGCAAATTTATGAATGATGCCGCTGCGATGAAGGGCGTCCGGAGTGGTGTCTAGAAGCACAACCACTTGCTCAGCCTGGAAGAATCTCGGATAACAGAATTGATGGGGAGAGTCAATTGTCCAGTGGTCGTCGAAGATGGTACCATTTGGCAGGGTGAAGATATAAGGTTGCTTCTAGACCTTTCTAGCTATCTGTTTTACTGAAAGGACAAGAGGCATGATGCATACAATATCGGTCCTGGGGTCGAATGGGAAATTGGTGCACTTTTTGTTTACAGGAAGATCTCCGAACCGGCCGATCGCATATTTCCTCGACTCCTTGCAGATGTGGAATACCGAGGGCATCTCCTTCTAAGACCGGATCTCGTCACGGCCATTGTAAAATAGCTCTATGTCGGTAACAAAAGCAATGACCGGATCCTTTGCTGTAGTTCTGGGTTGTGACGCCATTACCCATACTAGATGGGCTTTGATGCCGCGAGTGAGGTGGAACCAAATCCTTTCCCGAAGCTCTGGGCCGAGATTCTGGATTGAGGCCGGCTTCTGGATCGAGGCCGGCTCTTGGTGTAGCGCCGTGAGCCATGCGGTGTCCCTGTCCCGCTTGTAACCTTCAATCCTTTTTTTGTAGTAGTCGGTGTATGCTCGCGATGGCGAGCGATGTAATATCGGCGCATCTTGGAGCTGGTGTGCGATGTCGAGCCCTCTGAGGCCTTGGCGGGAGAAGAAGTCTTCCGCCGCCCAAATAGCAGCATTCAGGGGAAGGCGGCGGGCGTTGGGGAGGGAGATCTTGGTGGCGTCGAACTCGATCTCGTTATCGTCCTCCGAAATGACAGAGCTGTAGCAATTTCTGGCATGTCTCTTGACGATCATTTGCCTCAGTTCTATTTCGGCACGCGGCCTGACCGCTTTCACTTCGGCGGCCTGCCAGTCCCCATACCAGGTCTCGCCACCGTGAAGCTTGGCACCACCCTCAGACGCGTCCTCGCTATCACCACCGTGAGATTCGGCCTTGCTATCTTTAAGCTCGGTACCACCATCGGACTCGGCCTCGTCGTCGTGAAGCTTGGCGTCACCCTGAGGCTCGGCCATTCTTGGTACCTACGTAGGTAGGTACTACAGAGTACGATTGAATGACGAGTGAAGGAGGTGTGGTGGTAGCGGTGGCTAGGTATGTCGAAGATGCGACGCGGTTTGAGTTCGCAAGTGGCGATAATGGATGTAGTGTGGTAGTGTGATGTTGCTCGAGAGCAAGATCTGGGTCTGTCGCGGAGGGAGCTGGGGTGCAGATCAGCCCTATTCTCTCGATAAACATGGAGCCAAAAACAACTGCCCATGCGGGGACTGGATGGTTTGATACGCTCCTGCCCAAGAGAGGGCGATTGCAATGGCAGGTGAGGCAGGAATTCGGCACATAACCTCGCCAGTCTCTGAGGCAACGGAAGTCGCGGGAGATACCAGCTCAGGCCGACGAAGCACTGCCATTGACGTCCGAGACACAATGAGGCGGCTTGTCTGTTGTGCGCGGGGAAGGGCAGGACGATTCGATGGTTTGGTTACCTAGAGCGGGAAGTCCTAAGATATCACTGACGGCATTCAAGGAGCACTACGGTAGTAACTTCGATTTCTTAGGCAGGCGACGGAAGGGGCGGTAACTATGCCCATTGTACCTAAAATAATGCTAATGACGCAAACTAGACAATCCGCTCCCGGGGACCTTTGGTGCGGGCGGAACGAGCCGCTTCCAATACCATGATGGTGCCGACGTCTGGCAACAAGCCTAGCCGCCCCTAAAAGCATAATCGCACAAACTGAACAAGCCGCTTCCGAGGACCTTTGGCGCAGATGAGACAGGCCCCTTCCAGTATCATGACGTAACAAGCCGCTCTTGAAGTTATGATGGTACAAAACAAAGCCAGTTCCGAGTCGTGATGGCGACAGGGGACGAGCCGCTTCCGAAATCATGATGATACAAACATAACGAGCCACTCCCGATGGCCTTTGACGCAGCAGAGATAACGAACCGCTTCGGGATTGTGATGGTGCCAACGGGACGAGACGCTTCCGATATCGTGATGGTGCAAGCATAACGAGCCGCTTCCGAGGACCTTTGGCGCAGGCAAAACAAGCCACTTCCATGATCCTGATAGTGTCAACGTGACGAGCCGCTTCCAATATCGTGTGATGTGGCGACAGGACAAGCCGCTTCCGAGATCATGATGGCGTAAACACAGCGAGCCGCTTCCGAAAGCAGGTCTCGTCAGGCCGTTGTCCGGTATCCACAGCCTTCCCTCTTCCTTTTCGATGGCAAACAGTCCCGGCCCTTGCGACACCAAAAACACTGGAAACACTCGGCACCCAATCACGTCCATTTACATGTAGCGGTGCATGCGCGTCTTGGCCAGAAAGTCGGCCACCTGCTCGCGGTGGACAAGTGCGATGGCCTACGAAGAATTGGTGTTAGCTACAAATATATCCAGCTAGAGATACGCCAAAGAGAGGAGGCAAACAGTTACAACTTACGGTCTTCCGGTTCCAGGATGGCTAAAATATGTCAGTTAGCAAAACTCCAGCACAAACAAGCCCCAGACTACTTACCGGGTGGTTCGGGTCCTCAATATCAGAGCCCGGTTCATCCATGCCCTCCTCGTCAAAAACGCGCTCGAAATCGTTGTCCAGCATGCCCCACCCTACCTCCTCCACGTCCAGCTCTGCCTTGGTCGGCCAGGGCCAGAGGGCCTCCCCGTCGGTGGCAGCGGTCGCTCTGACGAAGTACCGGGATTCGTCGACCTCAGAGTCGAGTTTCTCGATGATCACGAGAAACACGAGGAAGTCCCTGCCAGCCGACAGGGAGATTAGGCAGTTGGCCTGCCCAAGGTCAGCCCCGGTGAGGGCGACCTCCCTCTCCCACGTGGCTTTCTTCTGGAGGAGGTGGTACAGCACCCCCGGGCAGTTGCCGGGATGGGTGGCGTACCAGTCGAGCCAGCTGGTGATGGCGGCGAGGAGGGCAGGGGTCGGCAGGGAGACGCTCGACTGGGTTTCGCCGAGCGCCACGCCAATCATCATCCTAATGGAGAACATGTTTCTTCAAGCCAGGCAAGATGTTAGCGGACTGTTTACTGTTATGCTTGGGGATGCGTTTAACAATCATACTTACGCTGTGCTACCGTCGGTTTTGTCGAGGAGCGGGCGTTGGTAGGTTATCAGCGGTGGTTCAGCAGTAGGGAATGTGAAGCCTGGGAGAGAAGGAAGTTTTTGAATGGGAGGAAGCAGGAAGGCAAGGACTAAATACGTCAGCGGGGGACTTGCTGTTCTGCAAAGCGGATACCACGGCGGTCTAAGCTCGCGGGAATTATGTTCATCAATATCAATCGTTACGGTCGTGGGTGAATTAGGGCGCTCCTCACCTGTGAGCCCTCGCATCAGCCGCGCTCCTCAAGCCGCGATGTTTTGCTGCGGCTTCACTTACACGGGCCTTGCGCGGCTAACATTAAACAGCTCCGGGATTCGTCATTTGTGGAGACAGCAGACTTGATATTTTGAAGTGATAGCTCCGTGGCTCGGAAGATCAGTGTAAAGGGGTAGAGCACCAAGCGTCGCACAGGCATGTTCACCTAGGCGTTGAAGGGGTTGACACCCGTCGCTTTGTGCAGGCAGCCTCTCGATTGTCTTTCGTGTAGTGGCTTTTCGTTTGTAGGTCTCCCCCTATCCATGTTCCCCAAAGCCTTTGTCATGGGCTGACAAAGCTGGATGCTACTTTGTATATGAGGTTAGCTTACTACGACGCGCACAGGAGCGGAACAGAGGATAATAAAATGACCAAACCTGACAATCGGAATCCACAGGGTAGAGGCAACCAGGAAATTCGAACCATTGTACCTCGATACTAGCATTAGAGGTCTCAATTCAACGCCAGCATCAGCGGGCCCAAAATCCAAATATGGCTGTCATCGTGCTCACGGGTGGAGCAACTAAGAAGCAAGGCCATTCTTCATCCGACATCATGATCGTGCCTGGTAATCGATGGCATCTAATGCTGTTCGGGGTCATGTGGGAAATGGGTGGATTTGGGATGTGTCCACATGTCTGCCTGGGCTATGCAATGGTCGGGGTCGGAGGCAGGACCGCACCAGGAAGGAGCAACAAAGGAGAGGACAAGAGTCACCCCCTGCGCCGCGCAACCAGGCTCTGGTCAATGTTCAGAAATAAAGGCGCGCGAACAACGGCTGCGCCCATAAGCAGAGAGGCACAATTCAACGCTTCAATTCAGGCGCTCCATTATCTACCACCTGGAGCCTCTTCGGAAGTCTTGCCGGCGTCGCAAGTCAACATCCAATCTTCCCCTCGAAAGCAAATCCTGCATCCGCATCCCGCATCTCCAAGCCACGATACCAAAGACTCGATTCGTGCTCAACCGCTAGCATCAACCCTGCGCCTCCGAAAGGAGCGCAACTGGATGCCGACATACCATCCTCGGTCAGTCAAGACGCGCTCCCCTATCTCTACGAACCGAACGCTCCTCTGAAGCCCCTCTAACAATGTGTCCATTTTCCAGGTCAAGAATCGAGACATTTTGTACCCCGCGCCCAAACCACTCCTCGTCAGGAGGATCAAGCTCATCGTCCTTTGCCGTATGGCATACCTTGCCGTCCGAATAACTCCCGCGCTCCGGCGCGCCGACGCCCACTTCCCCGAGCGAGCGATCCTCGCAGATGGTGATTGGCCTTCCACCTGAACGCAGCCGAAAATTTTCCCTGCGCATCGGGATGGTTATCTCGTGGATACAATTGTCGGGTCGGAGCAGTCTACCAAACTGGCCGGAGAGCTCCGGGTGGCCTGGGCCCTCTACGCTCTCTGGAATAGCCGCTCGGGGCATTCGTGCCTGACTCGAGAGGTCCGATTTAAAGGAGCGCCTTGGGTCGTCAGGGGTGTGCTCCCCGTTAGCTGTCGGTTGGTCAGGTGTGGCGAGCATATCCTTGGTTACAACCGAGGTGGACGAACCCGGGGCGCTGTCTAAGCGATCGGGGATGCTCTCGATGTCGGGTCTGCGAGGGCCAATACTTGGCGATTATGTCTCTGATGCGGGCTGAGGTGGACGAGCCAGAGCTGCTGGTTGAGCTGTCGGAAGTATACTCGTCATCGACCCCTCTCAGGTTCGTTGCAAAGCTCGACCGCGTGCGGCGTAACTGAGGCCCTATGGGAATTTGGGCAGACGTGCTCCGAGAGATAGCCTCTGAATTTCTACGAAGATGGGCCGCGAGCCGAGAATGGTCTTCGAGGACCCGAGCAGTGTGTCTTGGGGCGGATGCGACAACAGAAGATGGTACTTCTCTGTCCCCCAGCAACCTCCGGAGCGGCAACCAGTTGTTCTGTATGACTCTGACGGTTAATGATCAGAGCGATGGTCTGCATCGCTTCGTATGTGGCGTCGGAGATGGCGTTGTCGATCTTCAGTACCATACCCAAAGTTGCCGCTTGAAATTCATCGTTGAGGACCAGCTCGATATCAACGCACGCATGTGAGTCGAGGCCGCATTCCTCTGCAATCTCACTGACGTTTTCAAAGTGGTATCGTCGGAAGAGCATGTCGCGTACCATTCGGTGTATAAGATTCCTCGGACTTCGAACAGGGGCGGGCTCGTTATTGTGGCCGTTGTGGTTACTGGGTTCAGGGTCTCCAGTCTCTTGTGGGTCTCGAGGAACTTGACGGAAAGCCATCTCAGTGCTGGGATAACAGGGCGTTGGATTCTGCGTGGGAGAGCTAGATGCAACAGGGAGCCGTCGAAGCTCTACTTGTCTGAGGTTTGGTGAGGTTCGGTTTTGGAGCAGATTGTCCGTCTACCTACAAAGTTAGGAAAATGCTCTTAAGCACGTGGCTGAACCAGACTATCGTTTCATACATTTGGGGCTGGGCGAGTGAGCTGGGTGAATGTGTTGGCGTCGATTGGAGGACTGGATTGAACGCATTGGGAGATATGATTCATCGGTACGATCAGTCAAACTTCTGTCGTCGCCTGCGATATTTTCACTGACACACTGACATACAATTCGATAGCCTCTACCCACGCGGTTTATTGCCCGCATTCGAGGTCGAACGAGTTTCTAGCGGTTGTTCATTTTGGCCTTCGTTTTTATTCCTTCCTATTTTCGGTCTCTGATATGAAAAGTCACCACAACTGCACCGGTTACGCCCACCTGCCAATGTCGCCCTTCCTGACCCCGTTCCGCACGCACCCGCACCCAAAAACAGGATTCCCCGTTACAGCCAAACCTATGTACAGCGGCTTGTGGCTTCAGGTACTATTTACACCGCCTTCACCTCAGAAACCTCAAAGCGCTTGGCCAAGTGCTCCGTGTCGAGGGCCTTTTTGTTGACGGCGTCCTTCTCGAACCCTGCAATCGCCTTATACGCGGCGCCGATGCTCTCGAGCTCGTCCTTAGGGATGACATCGTAGACGTTGGCGAAGCCGTCAGGGGCGCGCTCGTGAGCCAGTTGCAGCACATGGTCGGGGCCGTTGGCACGGTTGGCCATGACGATCTGGGACGTGGGCGGGAGACGAGTGTCCTGGTATGCCGTGAGGGCACGCTCAACAACACCGGCCTGTTGCCAGGTGGCAGCAACATCGGCCAGACGAGCGGCCAGCGTCTCAGCGTCGATGATGGCCTGGGTAGCACCGTTGCTACCAATAGGATACATGGCATGCGCGGCATCACCAAGAAGTGTGAGGCGGCCAAAGGTCCACCGGTCGACGGGGTCGCGGTCGCACATGGGGAACTCGAAGACGCTCTCGGTGCTGTCGATCAGGTCGGCCATGAGCAAGCCGCCGCATGCCCACTTGGCAAACGGTCCCGCAAATCGCTCCTTGGGCACGCGCTTGGTCCAGTCTGTCGGGGGCGGCGTGACATCCGGGTCGTTCTCGTCGCGCACGCGCAACTCAGCGATCCAGTTAACGAGTGATGCGCCGCGGCGCGCCGAGCGGCCGCTGATGGGGTACGCGATGAACTTTTGGTTGGCGTGACCGGCCCACACCATGGACGCACCCGTCAGGTAAGGCTCGCGCTCGACACACCCGCGCCAGAGCATGCGGCCAGAGAAGCGCGGTGGGCCCTCTTGCGGGTACAGCAACCGCCGCGCCGTGCTGTTGATGCCATCGGCGGCCACGAGCACAGCGCCCGTCATGGACGGGATGCTCGGCAGCTCTCCTTCGGGCGCGCCACGGCGCGCAAACCGAGCCGTGATGGAGGTCGCATTCTGCTCGTAGCCCACGAGGGCGTGGTCCAAGTGGACGTGGTCGGCACCAAGACGGGCCTTGGCGGCGTCCAGCAGCAGCATCTGGAACTCGCCGCGATGCACCGAGAACTGAGGCACCTCGTAGCCAGCGCGCTGTCCTCTCGGCTCCGAAAGAATCGGGTGACCGTGACGACTATAGAAGTTGAGCTCCTCCGTCTCCACGCCTGCCTCCTGGAGCGCTGGCATCAGCCCCAGGTTGCGCAAGATCAGCACCGCCGACGGCTGCACATTGATGCCGACGCCCAGGGTTGTCAGCGTCGCGCTGGCCTCAAACAGGTGGATGTCGGTGAATCCCGCGGCGTGCAGTGCGATCGCGGTGCTCAGGCCGCCGATGCCGGCACCAGCGATGATGATGCGGGGCTGCGGATCTGTGAGGAACGGCATGATGAATGACAGGTCACTCGAGCAAATACTCAAACCAAAAAAAAAAGAGGCAGGCACCGAACAAGGAGGGCAGCGCGCAGAAATGGTGGTGTAGTGGCTTGGTTTCGGGTCCGTCCTGGCAGTCGGGGCCGGTAATGCAGCACGCGACGAGACAAGGAGCTGCTTTGAAGGCCGGCCCCTAGAGGTAGGATCCTTGACACCGACGATGCTCGCGAGAAATTTCCCACGGCACTTTCTACGGCACTTACACGACGGCTCGCCAAGCCCCTCGGCGCAAGCTTAGCACCGCCGCTTCACCGGGTTATCCATATTTGCCGCGGCGCTATTGCCAAGGAGCCGAGGGTCTTGGGGAAGCGCCCCTGTGAGGGGGGCTGAAATAACGGGGCGAGGCGCGCAGAACCCGCCGTTCCGGGAAGCGAGGGACTAGTTGGCCTTTATATTGGGATGGGTCGGGTAAGGAGTGGGAAGGGGGGATGGAGCCGGCGGGTGCGGTCAGGTGGGGGTTAAAAACAACAACATTGAGACACCTCTCCTTGACTGTTTGGGTGCTGGTTGCGACAAAATGACAGAGAGAATACGGCTGACGTGTTTGCAGGATTGTGTTTGGGGCTTGGCCCTCGGAATTGTCATTTCGGCTTCTGTTTTGTATTTTTTCTTTTCGTTTCTCCTTGACTCGACATCTGTCAAAGTGAGCCGCCACTGCACCTATCCTGTCATCGGGTCAATCGCCTTGTCACGTATCTCTATGTCTGAGTCTATTCATCACAATATGTAGACGAAACAGGCCGCATTGACTATTGGACTCCTTCCCACCCTAGCATCGTTTTGGAGCTGAGGTCGCGGCGATCAAAGGTTATCGTCAGAAGCGGGATAGCAAACAATGACATGCGTCGCATCCCGACCTGAGTGTTCTTTTGGGCATGCCAAGCTGGTCGAGCTGTGTTTGCATCAGGCTTAGCATAATTTTGCGCTTGCCTGAAACAATGACACAACGGCACCTTTGTTCTTACCGAGGTTTTCCCTGCTCTGTCGACCTATCTACGCACTGTTGTGATTCAACCTGGATGATATGAGCGTTCACGGCTTCAATACTTCCAACTACAGCTGGCTAAATGAAGAAGAAACCATGAAAAGCATAAATGATGCATTGGGCAAGCAAGTGCAATATGGTACTGCGGCAGGTATACCCTAGCTCAAGAACTACGTTCCTTTTGCCAATGGCTGGTTGTTCTCAGTCATGAAGATGCCTTATCTGACGCAGCAAAGGACCTTCAAAGATCTGGGTTGATTTCACAGTCTGCCCTCATGTAATAGGACAGAGGTTAAAGCATGTGAAGTGCTGAGAGCCTTTGACTCTCAGTATCCCCGACTGGAACTCTGGCGTGCCTCAGAACAGCGGCGTCAAAAGGACAGACACTGGACGCCATGCCGGCCGCCAAGTCAAACAAACCGTCAAGGATACACAGGAGCGTCAGCGAGAGGCATAGCTGCATTCACAAGCCCTCAACCTCGCGGCTGAGGCGCGGCTTACACTAGGTCGTGACGGGGATCATAGCCCTAACACACCCACGTTCTCACCCACGTTCTCCGAATTCTCACGTTGTCGAAATCAAATAGCTCTTGTTGAGCTCAGACTGTGGGTCCACCGCTCAGAAGATCCGGCCAATCGTGCGGTAGCCAGACGATGCGATGGTGCGAAGTCTCCGCCGGGCGCCTTCTATTTCAACCCAAGCTCCCATTTCTCCTCGACACCTTTTCTTCCCCCAAGCCTCACCTTTTCTTCACACCTCTTGAGCAACCAGCGACATTTTCCCTTTCCAAACAAAAACTTCTCCCACGCCGCAACCAACTGCCTCCCCCAGGCCTTTTTAAAGACCCCAAGACATCACAGTAAGTTCGATGATTCTAATCTTCTCTGCTATATCGTGAACTTGCTGACATCTACGTTCTCTCCGCGCGCAAAGATGGCCACCTCTTCCATGAAGACCACCCTCGCCGCCGCCCTCGACGCGTTCGAGAGCGTGCTCGCCACCGCCGCCGCCATGTCTGCTGCCGTCGCCGCTCCCGCCGACGTCGCGACGCCCGCCAACACCACCACCACCGCCGACGCCACCACGGCCACCCTGCGTCAGGCGGTCATGACCTGGGTGGCCAACCCCGCCTCGCACGCCGCCGGGGGCCTGGCCCTGTACTACGTGCTGGACCAGGAGTACGCGCCCTCGGCGGCGGGGGAGATCGCGCTCTCCGGAGCAGCGGATCGTGCCCGGGCCCAGGCCCTTTGCAGCTTGTCTGTGGAGGGTCTGGGCTTTGTCGTATTCGTGGCGGTGCTGGAGCGGTACCGCGACGCGTACGACAGTCGGGTGTCGATCCGTTGCTTCTGCGAGGCGAAGGGCAGCGGCAGGGTCTTGGCGAAGACCAAGCTGGAGGTGGGGGAGGAGGTATTGGCGGGTGGGATGTTGCAGGACATCTCGGTCCTGGAGCAGGGAGTGGAGGTGGAGGGGTGGGTGGAGGAGGAGGAGGATGAGGAGGGTGTGGAGGAGGAGGAGGTGGCAAGTTATTCTTGAGGACGTTTATGTGTTGATGAGTACTAATATGTTTTCTTCTTTGCAGGAAATGCACAGTATCAGCTGGAAGCGGTCGATCGTAAGTCACATGATACCCCTATTTGCCTGACTACTCAATTTGGCTGCATCTTGTCAGGTTGTGTGTAGGCAGGGAATCTCCTTTTCTGTACGCATCTCTAACCATTTCTCTCTTCAGGCCCTCGTTCTCGTCCCTGGAGATGGCATGGAACTTTTCACCATGCTCATGAGCAAATACGAAATCGGTACGTATCTCATCCCGGGATACCTCAACATCTGCCTCGACACCCGCAACCCCTGGAACAACCTCGCGGCGTTCGAGATGGCCAAGAGGCTCATCGAGCACATCTGGGAGGGAGGCCGGAATCGTATGATGATTCCTGCTCCCACGGCAGCGCGACTCCTCCACTTCGCGCGCGAGATCGGGGAGGTCGAGATGGCCTCCAAAGCGCTTCATATCCTTCAGGGCCACAGAGTCGACACCGATAACAGGTTTAGTTGGCGCTCCGGACGCGGGTTGAGCTTGAGACAGTGAGCGTAGCCGAAGATACGACGTCTCCGGAAGTTCAAGTTTGGGTTTCGACAGGCTACACACGAGAATGGAGTTTTGCTTTGCTTCAGGTCTCCGGAAGCGGCTCGTCACGTCTGCATCATCAAGATTTTGGTAGCGGATTGTTATGACTGCACTACCATGATATCGGGAGCGGCTTGTTACGTTGGCACCACTAAGATTTTGGGGGTGGCTCATCAAGTTGTCTACACCATCAAGATTTCAGAAGCGGCTCGTTCATTTTTTCTCAACTGGTTGTCTTCGGGAGCGACTCTTACGTTCGCATCATCAGGCCTTCGGAAGCGGCTTGATACGTCGACACCATCATGATTACGGAGGCGGCTTGTCTCGTCGCCAGCATCATGACTTCGGTGGATGGATTAGGTTTTGCTTCATTCCAATTTGGGTCTTCGGAAGCGGCTGGCATTTTGCACAGGTTTAGGGTGACTCTGGAGGGCCAACAGGGATATTTCTTTTCACAGCTCTGAGGCAGTTATTTCACGTAATCAGGGCCCGGGTTTAAGCAGGTGGCGTCGCACTCCGATAATGTATTTTCCTTTGATCAGTTGAAATAACATTATGTTGACCACATAACAATAGTGCCTGTGTGAATAAAGTGAACTTTCCACCTGCGAATCCAAGGCACGTCTTGACTCGACATTAGCGGTCACAAATGAAATATACCAAAAACCCAGATGCCGGAACTAGATCTCTGGTACCTTCATGCAAAAATAGAATCATTGATCGGGCTTAATAAAAACATGCAGCAAATCTGCGGAACGTGCCGGCTTGTGGTTGTGTCGAAACACAATGCGTGTGATCAGCCCCTTTTCCCACGGCGCCATGACCCCTAATGCTTGGCATGCAAACAACACCAACCCACAAACCAGGTTTCAGCACACACCCTCAGATACTGAAGTTGTCCGAATTGCGTTGTGCATGAATGCAGCGATCGGATCATGCTACCGGAAACCACTTCAAACGGCTCAAAGGGCTGGACTGTGCGGTGCTTCCCGTGCGATGCCGTTGAGGCCAAGCTCCCTTTTGACTTGGGCAGTCGCCATGATCGTTCTCCCTCTGGTTCCGCTTTTCTTTCCCACGGTCATTCGCATTCACCCCACCCTTCGGATAATTAATTACGAACATGATGATCGTAGCAAACGTCATCCTCGCCCTCTCCGGGCTCGCAGTAGCAAGGGTGCAGTTTATTGTATGTCAAGCTCTCAGTCCATCTTCAACCAAACTGACGTGAATCCTCAGGGCGTGAGCATCGCCAATGGTGACTCCAGCTTGTCTGCCCAGAGCGGTGACGACACTGAAGCCCAACTGAAGCACTTCTCCAAAGACAACATGATGAACCTCTTCCGCCTGCGTATGCCCTACCATTTCCCCTCTCCAACCAAACTAACATCCCAACCAGCTGTATCCTCACAATTCCTTCTTGACAGCAAGCCCAACAGCCCCCTCAACACAGCCAACCTCGCCATCTACGACCGCCTCGTCCAATCCTGTCTCGCCACCGGCGCATCCTGCCTCCTTGAGGTCCACAGCTCCTCCTACTCATCCAACTCCTCCTCCTCTATCCCAACCAACTCGGAATTCATCTCCCTCTGGACGCAACTAGCAGCCAAATACGCCTCCAGTTCCAACATCCTCTTCGAGCTATGTTCACTGTCCTCCGCCCCCCTCAACACCACAGCCCTCCAAGCCACCATAACCGCCATCCGCTCCGCCGGCGCTACATCTCAAATAATCCTCCTTCCCATCGCCTCTCCGCAATACAACTCCTCTCTATCCGCCCTATCCTCCCTCAAGAACCCAGACTCCTCCACAACCAACATCCACCTGACACTCTCCCTCTCCCTCTCCAGCAGCCCCTCCTCTTCTTCAGAATGCACAACAAACAACACCGCCCTCCTCACCTCCCTAGCCAGCACCCTCCTCGCCACCAACCGCCGCGCAATCCTCACCTCCTCCTCACCACCAGGAAACCCCCTCTGCCTCGTGCGCTTCTGCGAGCAAAATGCCTTCATCAACGCCAACTCCAATGTCTTTCTCGGGCTGGTTGTTGGCACTGGCGCTGGTGCTAGCAAGGGGGCAGGAGCAAGCAGTCTTGACTCATCCTCGTCGTCCTCCGACACGGAATCATCATACCTGCTGAGCCAAACGCCTGTTTGGGAGGGGGGACGGTTCGTGGATAACCCGCTTATGGCGCAGTGTGTTGTGGGGACATGGATTGCGAGTACTGTTGGAGGTGAGTCATATCATTTCATTTCATATCAATGCCAGTTCACACTAGATACCTACCTACCTAGGTTGTGATGATACCTAGGCTATCTCCTTGGACATAAGCTGACATTCTAACACAACAGTGACCGCGCTGCTGGAGATCAGCGAGCCGGAAGATACTGCTTCTGCGCCAGGGAATACCGCTGGGAGGAGCTGGTCCAGCAGACAGGCCGTCCCAGCTTGGTTCCTATCAGGGGTTGCCTGCGCCGTGGCAGGCGTATTGGCGTTGGTATGAAGACAACTTCCGCATTGGTTGGCTGGATGAGCCTGGTTGCTATCGGATGTGATCTGCGTCGCGGTAGGCGTCTTGACATTGGTATAAGGGTGTTTCGGCGTCGGCCTGAAGGCTTCTTAAGTCGGTACGAAGGCATCTTCGGCACTGGCTGAAGGTGTCTTGGGGATTGTATGAAGGCGTGTTGGCTTCAGTATGAAGGTGGGCATCTAGATGTTGGCACGAAGGCTTCAACCACACTGGCTTAGGGCTCTTGTCCTTGCTCATGATGCCTTACTTGGATTTCATTCGCTGTGTTCTGCTTTCTAAGATACATGTATCAATTCGCTGGTATCCCTCGATATTTTCTTTTCTACGCCTCTCCCCCTCTTTCTTTCTTGGGAAAGGCTGCTAGGAGCTGGTTACTTAGTGCCAGTTCCAACCCTGGCATCGACTCATCCGTCGTGTGAGGGACATCGGGGGTGATCAGCTCATCTTTGACGGATGTAATCTGTTGCTTTTCTTTAGACATCTCGAAATCGGGGGAGTCGGAAATGATGGGCATCTCGGACCTGGGGTCACGTACCTTGGGTTCGTCTTCTCCTGTTGTCGAGAGCGGTTGCGTTGGGTCTCTGTCCTTCTCGAGGGCTGCCTTGGTTGTCTTCTCGAGTGCGGCTTTCAGCCTGAAGTTCTCATTTATTTCGCGTTCGTCACGTTGCTCTTCTTCAACTATCTTGTCGAATGAGTCGGTAGGCATAAGCAACTCGGAGGTAGGTTCGCTGGGTTCGCCTCTTCCAGTCGGGGAGATTGGTTGTGCTACCTCCCCCTCGCTGCGCTTCTTTTCGCTCCAATTCATATCCTTGAATAGCGATTTCTTCTCCACCTGGCAACTTTGTACAATTGGTGATGAGCCGGTCTCGACAGAGGAGGGAGAAGGCTCCGATCGGGATCTTCCTCTCCGCAGTATCTTGTGCTCCCGCACCACCGGCGATGAATCGGTCTCGGCAGAGAAAGGGGAGCCCCCGACGAATGCCCTTTTTTGACCACGTATTATCTCATTGCCCTCCTTTGGGTCTTTCTCGATGGACCTCATCACTATGTCGCTAGAGTAGGGCTCGCCTGCTTCTCTACGTATCTCTGCTTCTCTGCGTTGCTCTGCTTTAAAAAGCGCTGCATCGGATGAGGAACCGGACAAGGAGGACAGGGACGGGCGTTCTTCTTCCATTGCATTGAACCGCTCATCTTCTGCTCGTCTGAGTGCCCCTGGGTTTGATATGAGTGCTGTAGGCGGGTCCAGCGGAGCAAGCAGCAGATTCAAGCGCGTGTCTATACGTTTTATATCTTTGGGATAGACCGCCTGTAGGTTATCTGTCACCCGTTGTGCTTTCTAAGCTCCAGTGTTGAGCCGCTCGTGCTTTTTTGGAGACACCAAGTCGCTGGGCCGTGCAATGGGCGAAAGGTGAGGGGTTTCCACGTTACGATAGTAAAGACTCGAGACGCGTTGGCCCGAGTGAGGGAGCTGTTGCGGCGGTTGGACCGGGGGGGTAGGTGGGAACTGCGGTGCCACATTGGGTCTAGCTGGTGGTTGACCGCCTTGTCCAGATATGGACCCGGCTGATGTAGGTTTCGGCGTGTCTGGCGCTGTATTCCCAACTCTGTATATGTTCCGAACTTCGGACTCGGCTGCGAAGGTGACCTTGGGAACAACGTGAGACAGCGGATGCATTGAACGCGGTCGAAGCTTTGGAAGCTCGTTGTTATCGATTGGACTGGAGCGGTGGGATTGGGCCCAGGTATATCCCGCTTCCCTGGCGACCGATCCTTGCGTCTGAGGAGGGGCGATGGTCTCGGCTGGCAGGCTGAAACCGTATGAGGGAGGGCTCGAACGAAATCCAGCATTCCCGCCATCGGTGGACATAGGGCTGGGTGCTGGACCGGGGGCGGAGGGAGGACTCGAGCGGAATTCAGCTTCCTCGTCCCGAGCGGTCCTCGCGCCTGTTGGAGTCGGCGCGCGGGGAGGAACCGAGCGTGATCCAGCCGCCTCGCCAGCGGGGGCCCGCTCCGAATAATGCAGCGGAGGGCGAGTTGGCCCTGCAGGCGGGATGTTGTCGGAGGCGGCAGGCCCTGCGTTATTATCGGGAGGAACGGGAGTGTCGGCTGCTGAGGTGCCGAGACGTGGGAACCCATATTTGTGCGAATATATTCGCACCGTCTCGCGGTAGTTCAAATGCTGTTCAAAAATATGCTCTTCGAATTTGCTTTCTCCGCTCATGCGGGTAACGCAGTAAGGGCAGAGGAATGGAGGATCGAACCTAACCCAGTCCCGGATATCGTAGCCACGTTTGGGGTCCCACCAGTTACACCAACCAGGCTTTGGGGGCTCACCACTGGGATGTATACTAGGATGTTTCTGCGGCGGAAGAGGCGACTGATGTATTTGGCGGAGGGTGTAGTCGTGGATTCGCAAACCGCATCCCCAGCGGCATGGTCTGCCCTGGCCATCTGGGGGGATGGGGTTAGACATAACTGGCGCGTGTAGCAGGGTCAAACCGGGGAAAAGAGTATGGGGTAATAGTCGATAAACGATGGTGATGGAAATTCGTGCCAGGTCTGCCGGGATCCAAACTCCAGACGAGATTGAATCTGGCCGACAGCAACTGCGGGCATCGCAATTTCCACATCAAAAACCGCACGAGAGCTCAAGCCTTGAGCCCAAACACAGTCGTGACCCGAAAACGCGTCGCCCTTTCTAGACACTCAACCCTACAGGCTTCCATATCCCAAAGCCAGGTCTTTACAGAGGGAAACTGGCACCTCATCAACAGCTGACCCACCGCAGCTTCAAGTTGCTCCTCCGCGGTCGCCCCTTCCCCAACACACACCCGGAAATCTTGAAAGCCGAACCCGCCCCCTTCCATTAGTTCCAGCCCTGCCTCGCGCGCCCAGACAGGCACCATGACCGCCGGTCTTGTACATCGAAACTCCGACTCCAGCGAAACCAGCAACTCCGACTCAACCCACCGCGCCGTCCTCGGCCCTACATCCAGCGGCGTCGGATCCACCAGCCGCAGCTCAAACATCCCCCTCACCGCGAGAACCCGATGACACTCGCGCAGCAGCGCCTTGAGCTGCGGCGCCGAGAACGCCCCTACTGCTGCGGGCGTCACCCGTACATGATCGAACGACGCATCCCCGAGCGGAAACGCCACACCCTGCGCCAGCATCAGCGACAGGCTCGCAACATTATGCGGAAGCGACAGCTGCTCTGTCCCCGTCCTCGCGTCTGAGTCCGCCGCCGGGGCGAGATGCGCGATCCGCGCCCCCGGCTGCAGCGTCGCGAGGTGGAAGAGATCCGCCGGGCGGCTACACACATCGAGGATGCGGCCGGAGCGCTGGACGGCGTGAAGGGGGAGCGTTGGTCCGACAGAGGTGCGGATGGGGATCGAGGCGGTTGACAAGGCGGCGTCGCGGAGGCGGAGCTCGGTGAGCAGCCAGAGGTCCTTCTCGAGGAGGATTTCCTGGCGGTCGCGGGCGTCGAGAGGCTCAATCCATTCTTCGGTAACGCGGTTCCAGCGCGTAGCGGAGGATGCGCTAGCCATTCGGCGGACGAGAGCTTGGAGGGCGTCTCGGGGCTGGTTATCACTAGCGGGGCGGGATGGCCAGCAGTCGGCGATGTTGGAGGCGGGCTTGGGTCTCGCGGGTGACTTTGGGGGCGGGCTGAGCCCATCGAGGATTGAGCTTCGGCTCTGGGAGAGCATCGTTGTTCGAGGTGAGCTATCCGGATAGTCAGTGATGGCGATCGATCCTCTGCTACTTGGTGCTGACTCTTCTGGAGGTCGCCTGGGAAGATCGTTAGTTTCTTGTCAGGTTGATGTCGTGCGCAGGGTTTCGTACCAGTTTCCGCCCCAACTCTCGCTGTTGCTTCTTACTTCGTTGTCCGGAGTTTTGAGGTTTCGCATTCGATATTGGCGCTCTGGGGGCTGCAACACGCCGCTTTCGCTTCCGTGGATCGATGTAGGAGAATGATACCGAGAGGGGGATTGCGTCGGGAGGTCGAATCGCCCATTTGCAACTGGCAGTACACGGGACGGAAAGCTGGTTGACGGTGAGCTTCCCGAAGCGAGTCGCTGGGGTCTTGCAGGAGGGCTCGACTGTGATGCTCCAGCCGCCGGCAGTTCGTGTCTTACGATCCCCGTGTCCTCTGGCATCTCGGCGACAGACTCAGCGTTTTTTGGTCTTCCCGAGCCGCCACTAGAGCTACCATGTCTGCCGTGATCGCTGGAGCTCGACGTCCCAGATCGCTTCACCTTGTTCCATCTGAAGACCGAAAGCTTTCGCGAGTTGGAGCTTCTCACCGAGACGCCATCGCCTATCGGGCTCGACGCTTCCACTCGGTCTCCCTCCGGCTCTGAGGGCGAATCCGGAGATACGACCTTATCGTTCCCCTTTGGCCCTACCTCTACCACCGGCGTCCAAGTGAGGTTTGCGCTGAACATCGGCGCGAAGGACAGAGAGCCTGAATGGTGTGAGGGTCGGAACGGATCGACGATGGGCCAGGCCCACCATCCGGTATTAGGGGTTCGGATGAGATGCAGGGTCTCACAGGGCTCAGAACTCTGTTTTCTAGGTTGGGCGCACAGGGGGACGACCCACCGCATCCCGCGCTCCGGTTGGAACGCAGGCGAGTGGTGTGCGGTAAGGCTCCGAGAGGTGCATTTCAGCTGCCAATTCGTCGCGTAAACGACCGATTAAAACGCCATGCTGCAATATTCTCGGTCGGAGCTCAGCCGTACGCGGGTGGTCGGGCTGTGATTCGCCCTGGTGGGGCCACGAGTCTGACGCCCGGCCCGGTACCAGTCCCGCGGGAGACCAGGCCGAGCGGAGGCGTCGGCGATCGTGGAGAAGCCCAGAACCATTCATTTTGCGCGACCTATCACCCGCGTTGCCGGATTTGTCGAGTGCGTGCGTCATGCACGGCTTTGCCCAGCGCCGGGCGTTACGGCTCAGCTGCATGGCAGGGCCTAGACCAACCGGCGCCATCGATAAACCAGCCATCGACTGATGGCAGCGACCGCGGCTGGACGCCCCCAAATTAGCACCATGCGGGACGCGGACGAGCCACAAGGCTGCCGGTCGGTGCAACACCGACTTATCGTCCTGCATGCGGTTTTGCTCATAGGCCCCTTCTCCCCGACTTCTCTTATCTGCGTCTTCCTACCTTTGATGCCTGGGCGAGACACAGCTCTTGCATTGCAGGGCGAGAGACGCGCACGAAGCCACGATGGCGTATCTCGACCACCTCCTTCAGAAAGTCAATGACGGGTTTGCCCGGTCCAGTGTTGGGAGGCACTTCAGGCTCTCGGGCTCCGGCCATGTAAGTCACCTTGCCAGCTGGCAAACTGAACTCGCGAGCTGACTCTCTCTTTCTAGGAGAAAGAGTTGGCCAACTCTCGGTTCTCGACCGAGATCAGGGCAGGTCTGACGACGTTTTTTACCATGGCCTACATTATTTCGGTCAACGCTGTTATTCTTAAGGATAGCGGAGGGACTTGTGTCTGCAATGACAAGACCGACATCACTTGCATCAAGGATCCGGAGTACAACCAGTGCCTGCTGGGTGCGTATGATCTTCTTGGGCTGCCGAGTTTTCACTGACCTTCGTATAGAAATCCAGCGAGAGCTCATCACCGGAACCGCCGCCATCGCCGGCTTTGCGTCATGCCTATTTGGGCTCTTCACCAATATGCCTGTGGCACTAGCGTAAGTCTCAGTCTCTGGCGGTCTGAGGACACAAGCTAACTTCTCTAGTCCTGGCATGGGCCTGAACGCGTACTTTGCGTATCAAGTAGTTGGATTTCACGGGACAGGCAATATCCCTTACCGTCTCGCTTTGACCGCCGTCTTTGCTGAAGGGTGGATCTTCATTGCTCTGTCCCTCTTGGGAATGAGACAATGGCTGGTTCGGTTGCTCCCTACTTCGCTCAAGATCGCAAGCGCCTGCGGAATCGGTCTGTTCCTTGCAGTCATCGGCTTGTCATATCCTGCCGGGATTGGCGCCGTGACGGGCGCTTTCCCTGCTCCGCTTGACATTGGCGGTTGCCCTCCCGAGTTTCTGGATGAGTTTGGACACTGCACAGGCCAAAAGATGAAGAATCCGGCGCTGTGGATTGGCCTCATGTTTGGCGGGATGCTCACGGTGTTGCTTATGGCGTACAAAGTCAAGAGCGCCATGATCATCGGTATTTTGCTGACATCAATCATCTCTTGGCCGTGAGTATCATGCCTTTCGTTTAGGTGACTTCAAATGGTTGACTGAAAGCAGGCGCAACACCTCGTTTACTTTCTTCCCGTACGATGACCAGGGGCAATCGAAGTTTGACTTCTTCAAGAATGTGGTCGGGTTCCATCCGATCGACAAACTTCTGAGGGCCAACGACTGGAACGTGGGCGCGAACCCGGGTCAGTTCGCTCTGGCACTCTTCACGTTTCTGTACGTCGACATCCTCGACTGCACGGCGACTCTGTACAGCATGGCGCGATTTGCTGGGGTTGCCGACTCCGCCAAGGGCGACTTTCCGCGGTCTACTATCGCGTACTGCACCGACGCATTGAGTATCTCAGTTGGCAGTTTGCTTGGACTGTCGCCGGTGACGGCGTTCATTGAGTCCGGCTCCGGAATCGCGGAGGGCGGCAGGACTGGCCTTACCGCTGTTACCACGGGGATTTGCTTCATCATCTCCATCTTCTTTGCGCCGATCTTTGCGTCGATTCCGCCCTGGGCTACAGGATGCACGTTGATTTTGGTAAGCTGCTTGATGTATCGGTTGTGGTGTTCCAGCTGACCGCTACTTAGATTGGATGCATGATGATGCGGCAGGTTGTCGCCATCAACTGGACATACATAGGCGATGCGGTGCCCGCATTTGTGACGCTCATGTTTATTCCATTTAGTTACTCCATAGCATACGGTCTTATTGCGTGAGTTCCCCCTAGCTCTGACAGACCGACAACTGCTAATTCTACAAAAGCGGCCTCTTCACCCACGTCATCATCAACGGCACGATCTACATCATTCGGAAGATCTCGCGGGATCGGCTGCTCCCAGAAGACTACGACAAGCGGGAGCAATGGCACGGAGCTCTCAGTGACACGGACCTCTTCCGCCCATTGCGCTCCTTCGCGGGCTTTTTCCGAATCGAGAAGCAGAACGCCGTCCCAGCAGAGCCGTCTACGGAGCAATTCCAGAAGGTTGACGAAGAAAGTTTGACGCCACCATAGCATGTGTACAAGGAGAAGTGAGCTCTGGAAAAGCTCTTGTGCTGAAGGGTTTATGCGAGGGATGGTAAGATTGATAAGGGTTAGTTAGCACTTATGAGTCTTACGGTTTACGATATTATGACGGAAATGGGCGCGTTCGGGTATCACTGTTGTTTTCCAGCGAGTTTGCAACACGGTTTCAGCCTTTCTTCAAGCAGAATCCTGACACTCTCTGCATCATTGAGTTTGAGACCGAGTCTCTATTTGGCTTGAGTCCTTTGGGTGATTGGATATGGAGGAGGTGAGTCTTGCTGATCGCTTACCGAATTCTGCTTCGGTATGATAGGAAGAGCCGACATCGAAGGATCAAAAAGCGACGTCGCTATGGACGCTTGGCCGCCACAAGCCAGTTCCTTTCTACCCACATAAACTATGTTTCTGTTTATGCTCTGTGCTTCTCAGCCACGCAGCCGGCAGACACAGCACCCTCTCGGGTGGGGGTAGCCCGTACCTTAAGCAGTTACAGCAATACGACACTGTAATCACCAACACCTTAGCGAGCGTTGAACCGCCCGGCCCTTACACCCAGAAGGGTGAGTGTGGCCAGGTCAGCTGCGGATTGTCTCTATTCAGTGGATTCTTAGCTGCCTGACAAGACTACTAAGGGGTATTACCGCCCTGGCTTGCTACCACGGACCTAACGAGAGTTCCCCGCATCCAGGTGTTTTGCCCGTGCAGCAGAGTAAACTGCTGCCAACCGCGCTACCTGCAGTTACATACCTAAGCGTTATTAAGGTATGCCAGACTAGGCAGTGCTTGTCATGGCACTGCCTGGGACTAGTTGGTCAATCCCTGTGGTAATTAAATTTTCTGGCACCTCTAGCCTCAAATTCCGAGGGACTAATGGATCGATAGGCCACACTTTCATGGTTTGTATTCACACTGAAAATTAGAATCAAGGGAATAGGTCTTTCACCCTTTTGTTCGACTGGAGATCTCTGTTCTCCATGAGCCCCACTTAGGGCACCTGCCTTACCCCTCGAGCGACGAGCGGTGGATTTAGAGCTGTCCCACTTCGGTGTCGGCTGGGAGTTTAGCCCTGGGATATGGGAATAAAATCTCCGACTACTGCAACCCCAGAGCGTGGCACGACGGAAATACCCGAGCGACACCAAGAACCGCTTCAGCCGAATTGCGAGTTCGGCCCGCCTCCGCTGCGACGTCGACTCCCCTTTTTTCATCTTTCTTGGATTTCATCGGAGCGTGACAGTCCAGATCAAATGCAAACAAACAAACATTTCTGGCTATAGACCGGCCTATGCTGTCTTCCAACACCCACGCAACACACAGACATAGTACATTGCGGAGAATACCAATCGAAGGAAGTTTGTACCCCCGGACAAAGGCCGTGCTGCATGGAGTGGGGAACACGGAACACAGGAAAGGTAACATAGCCATGTGGCCGATTCGCGCGGCACGACCGGACGCCCATATTAGCCATTCAGATAGCGTCACATTCCCCTTAATATTCCACCACGTCACGGCTGTGTGAGCCGAGAGGAGAGTTGATTGCCTGGTTTGTCTGGTCCACCAATGGCTATTTGCAGCACGCCGCGGGTCAAAGACCGGCGGGGGAAAAGGCGTGTGCAGACGCAGAACCTAGAGACATGCTAGGATTGAGGGGAACCGGTGTTGCTGGGGCCCGACAAGGAGGGTGCTCTATGGGGTTCCTGCATTTATAATCCTTTCAGGGGCTGACTTCCTTTCTCACACACGGCCGATCGGACGGACAGTGATTTGTTAGTTCTACCTATCCCCAGCTTTGGACATCCAGTCGCCAAGATGCGAGTAGTAGCGTCCTCCGCATACTACGTCGCGGTGCTCCTCGCGGGTATCTCGACGGTGCTTGGTCGCGCTGTCGAGGAGACATGGACCAAACCGCCGACGAGGATCCTCCAGCAGTCGGCGAGCGATCCTGTCGCGCCCGTCGTGGATCTGGACTATGCGCAGTATCAGGGGTATTACAACCCTGCGTTCAACCTCAATATCTACCGCGGGTTAGTACACATGAAACTCTCTGCGTGCGAGGGATGTCGCTGATGTCGCTGCAGAGTTCGGTTCGCTGCTCCGCCGAAGAGATGGCAGCTCCCGGAGTCCCCAGCGGTGAATCGCAGTGTGGTGATCCAGGCTACGGCTGATCCCCCGAGATGCCCGCAGGCGGGGTCGGCACCGACGTGAGTTTCTGCGCTTGATGTCAGATGGTGAGCGTTCAGTTACTGACGGTAATTTGTAGACCGGCGAGCGTCGACTTTAATAGCGGCATCTTGGGGAACGAGGACTGTCTGTTCTTGAATGTCTTCTCGCCGAAGAATGCCACGAAGCTACCCGTGGTTGTCTGGATTCGTACGTCCCCTATCCCTTTTTTGGGCGGCTCTGGGTTCTGACATTGCTACTGGTAGATGGCGGCGGTTATGGCCTTGGCTCGGCCCCGTCGTTTGACTTCAACTATATTGGGCAGACTGTCAACAACGGCTTTGTTGCCGTTGCGATCCAGTATCGTCTCGGCGCGTTCGGGTTTCTCTCGTCGGCTGAGGTGGCTAAGCACGGCACAGCCAACGCAGGGCTCTATGACATGCGCTTCGGGCTGCAATGGGTCCAGAAGTACATCAGTCGGTTTGGTGGCGACCCCGACCAGGTCACGATCACGGGCGAATCGGCCGGCGGAGGTTCCGTCATGCTGATGGCCATGGCGAACGGGGGCACCGAGGGGAACAGTTTGTTCCGGAGGGGTATTTCCAGCAGCCCCTATCTTCCGACCCAGCCGTAAGTCCCTGGCTGATAGTCTTACACACGCATAATCCTGTCCGAAACTGACATGTCTATCTCAGAAACTTCGATGACGGTCTCCCAACGGATTACTACCTGCAGTTCGCCCGCAAAGCCGGATGTCTCGGTGCGAACGAATCCGCCCCAGCAAACGGATCCCTTTTCCGATGCTTGGAAAACGTCGACACCATCACGCTCCAAAACGCGAGCGCGTACACCAGCTACGCCGCCAAGCACGCACAGTGGGCGTTCATCCCTGTCACCGACGGGAAGCTCATTCGCGAACAACCTACCACCCAATTGCTAGCAGGCAAAGTAAACGGCGAACGAATGCTCACCGGCGTAAGGCCCCTCCTCCTTTTTTTCTCCTCCCCTCCCCTCTCTTTCCCACGCCTGAACTAAAATGTCGAACCCCCCAGTCCAACGGAAACGAAGGCCGCTACTTCGTCCCCAACAACATCACCACCGCCTCTCGCTTCCTGTCCTTCATCTCCCTCAACTGGCCGCTTGCCTCCTCCACCGCTCTCGCCACCATTGCCTCAGTCTACGACATCGATCCCCTCATCACCGCATCCCACCCCAAATACGACACTGACGGCCTCCACCCGCCCTACGCAACCTCCGTCTCCGGCGCCGCCGTCTCCTGGCAACAAGCCGCGTACAACCTCTACGGCGAAACCACCTTTGTTTGTCCCGCTTATTGGCTGGCTGATGCGTACACCGCGAAGAATAAGAAAGCGTGGCGGTACCAAGTCAGCACGCCCAATGCCTTCCACGGCGTGGACATCGGTTTCCTCACGGGAGATCCGGTCACTGCTACTAGCACCAGCGGGCCTGTAGGGGAGGAGTTCCGGAGGGGATTCCAGGAGGTATGGGGGCGGTTTATCGTCAACGGAGATCCTACCTTAAGTGTGGTGGGTGCTGGTGCGGGGAGTGGAGTGGCTGCGGCTGCGGAGGGGAGGTGGAGGGCTTGGGGGGAGGGGCCCGGAGGGGGGAGGGATATGCTGAATTTGAATGTTACGCAGGGGACGGCGGGGAGGGCGGATTGGAGTGTTGTTGATGCGCTGGCTTGGGAGGGAGGTAGGGGGAAGAGGTGTGCGTTTTGGGCGGGGTTGGGGGTCAATTGAGATGATTGACTGGGAAAGGGGAGGAGTAATTGGGAGTTTGTTGACGCCTTGGAGGTTGACAAGTGTCAAAGAGTAGGGGTGCCATCTTTTGTCATGTTGCAAACATCTTGAAGTTGGAGACATGACTCAAACTTTGATGTCAGACTGTTTGTGGAGAGTTTTCTAATGTAAAAACATGTGAAAGAGCAATCGACTGAGACATTCTATTGTCATCTTTAGGTATAAAAGGGCATATGTCTCTTGATCTGGCTTGGTAAGAGATTCTCTCTACTTTGTCCATTGTGCTGCGAAGGCACTGAAAGTTTACTAGTTACGTGAATTCTACGTTTCGCATCGTATTCGAGCCGGCAAATTCATAATAGTACTATCACAGAGAACGGAGACTATAGCGAATTCCGAAAGTGGATTCCTCGGAACCTTATGGGCTACCATCCATCGTCCCGGTCGTCGGGAATGCGGCAACATAAGGATAAATACCTAGCGCCACTTAGAACCACACCCGCGCCAATCATCCGCCCCGGTCGAGACAAACGGCAAGTAATTTTTGCATGAATAGGCGACAATGCGCCCGGAAACCCTTCCCCTATAACAGCTTGAGTCTTGAAGTCCAAGGCCAAGCTTTCTCACTCATCCAAGTGCCTCTCACTCACTCACTCACTCACTCACTCATACACACTCTCTCAACCTCTTCGAGTCTCAACCCCAACCCTTTTCCAAAATGAAACTCCTCCTCTCCCTCGCGTTCCTCGGCGCAACACTCACCACCGCGCAACTTCAACAAATAAACGACTTTAACAGCGGCGCCAAAATCTCCTCCCTCGCCAAAATGTTCGTCTACACCCCGACCAACCTCCCGCCCAACCCGGCCATTCTCGTCGGCGTGCACTACTGCTCCGGCACGGCCAACAAATACTACAACGGCAGTCCGTACAAGGGCCTCGCGGACCAGAAGAAGTTCATTGTGATTTATCCGGACTCCCCGAACAGCGGCGGGTGCTGGGATGTGAGTTCCAAGGCGACGCTAAAGCGCGACGGGGGGTCGGATAGCAATGCGATTGGGAATATGGTGAGGTATGCGGTGGAGAAGTACAAGGCGGATCCGAAGAGAGTGTTTTTGATTGGGGAGTCGTCGGGGGGGATGATGGCTGTGAGTTTACCCTTTTTCCTTCTTTTTTTCTTCTGCTTTTGATTTCGTTTTCTTTCCATTGTTTGAATGGGCGCTGACAAATGACAGAGCATCCTCGCATCGACGTACCCGGATCTCTTCGCAGCAGTGATCAACTACTCGGGCGTCGCGGCCGGGTGCTTCTTCACGGATTCTGTGGCCGGATGGAACGGCGATTGCTCGGGCGGAAAGGTCAACTCGACCCCTGAGCGGTGGGCGAAGTGGGTGTTTGACGCCTATCCCGGATACAACGGCACGCGTCCCCGCATGCAGATCTACCATGGGAGTGTTGACACGACGATTGCACCGGCAAACTACAACTATTCGATTACGCAGTGGACGACTGTCTTCGGCTATGGTTCTAAGCCCCTGACTGAGAAGGCGGACACGCCGGATAAAGGGTATACTACCCAGGTGTTTGGGCCGCTTCTTACGGGAATCTATGCGAATGGCGTTGGTCATGGCGTGCCTGTTCATGGTGCTGAGGACATGAAGTTCTTTGGGTTGTGAGAGCTATATGATATTGACATATATATGCCCCCTTATTTCTGTTGTAAATACACTACCTCTTTGATATATCTACTACACCATCTTTTCATGATATCTGGGGAACTCTCCCACTCGGCGGAAAACTACCTGAAGTCGGCGGAGATACCTACACCCGGCAACGGCCCAACGTCGCAGTCGCAGCGACACCGGCCACGGGACGGACCCCACCAACTTCTCTTGATAACTATATACACCCTCGTGCCAGTTGCCGAACCTAGGCTTTCATAACCTGGAAGGATAAGCATCGAGCTAATACTCCAGTCTTAAAGTTTGCGCTGGATTGCCTCCGACGCACGAAAGACAGGCCTAATATCGGTAGTTCTGGCGCTAGGTTCGAGCGTCTACCCAACACGGATACCATACTCCCAAGTATCGTTAGCGGCAATGTTAGGTGCTTTCAAACACATACCACTTCTCCGACCACGCCCCAAAAAACGCCATATCGGCTTCGTGACATTGGAAACGTCTTAGTACAAGGAGATATCCCTTCTCGTACAGTCCAGCGGGAATAGCAAGATCCAATTTCGGCGAGCCGGCTCAGTCACTCACAGGCGCAAGCCGTCTCTTGACGGGCGGCCTGGACTTTTGTTTCTCGAAGTTATCTACGACCCAGCGACCTTTTTAAATGGTTGCTAAGAGGTACTAGGTAGTGTAGCGAGGATTACTTATATATCATTGTGTCAAGATCTACTCGCGTAAAACACCTTGGGAGCTCGATAGTTTTGAAGTTTATTCAGAACATGCGACGATACGCAGTCGAACAAGTCACCGATCGGTTCTCGGAGACAGGGCAAGACTCGAAGATAAATCCACATGTTACCTTTATTCTCCCACCCTTGTTCTCTTAGGATTCACACACGGTCAGCATCAACACCTCACTACATACTAAAATCGCACTCAACACCAAGTCAGACCTTTATCAGCGAGGGAGTCCGACCAACTTACCAAAACTCAAGCCTCCGAGGAAAGGGGTAAGTGAAGGAAGAACAAGCACAGGACGAGCGACGGAAAAGGCCCGTCTTGTTTCTGGTCAGCACTACGAAAACCCCTTCAACGCAATTTCGTATTTCCTCCAACAGGGTGGCGAGGATAGGAAGCAGCTGCCCCCAAAAAGCCATATACCGCCGCCATCCCAATCCACCCTCACCTGCCGCAGCAACTCACATCTGCTCATCGAAAACATGTCACCAAGACTGCTGCCACTCGAGTGGTACATTACCCCCGGCACTGTTGCGACTGCCGGCTACAGGTTATTTCCTAAGCAACCAGTCATTCGTCTGGTGCTTGCAAACTGCTCGGCGTGGTTCACCTAAGTGTTCTGCCGCGCTACTCTTGTCAAAGTTGCCGACTGCCACGATATCGTTGATGACCTCTCGAACACCATGGGCGACGAATCACAGTTCATCTTCCACACAGAGCCGCTCCAGAGGCTGGACGAGAGTGATTACATAAGTTGTGGCAGCCTACCACAACTTTTGTAATCAGCTATGTACTTCAGGTGGAAGGACGTCGGGATTGGCGAACTTAGCCACTTTGTTCTTGCAGATTGAGGTTTGCAACGAACATCGTATTTTGGGAATCGGGGGCGCAAGGAGTGATGTCATCACCGTTTACAAGTGTAACGCCAGCCCCGTCACATTTTGACTAACCCCCAAAAGGGTCTGAGTTCGAGTCCTGCGAGTAGCAATGCTTCACGCCTGTAGGAGATTGAGAATTCGGCCCAGGAAGCGA